>Ga0209542_10010551_pt1 | contig 16617 bp, 20 predicted proteins | sample RifCSPhighO2_01_FD_184028 | JGI IMG/M metagenome (GOLD analysis project Ga0209542, IMG submission 184028) | Soil microbial communities from Rifle, Colorado - Rifle CSP2_plank highO2_0.1 (SPAdes) (version 2) | ecosystem: Environmental > Terrestrial > Deep subsurface > Rock core/Sediment ...
AAAGGGTATTTAAATCCTTCTCGGATTCTTGCGATTCGAAGATTTCATCAAGAATATGGTTGTGCATTTTTAGAAGCGATACTAATTCAACGTAGAGTTTTTTTTCCTGCATTGCCATATGAGATTCATCAGAGTCGCCCGTGCGAGAACCGATAAGCGCCCTGCCCAAAATCTTTTTGCCTCGCATTGCAAAAATCTCCTCAACCATTTTTTTGAGGTTTGCAAAATCACGTGATTTTGTCGAAGAGAGATCTTTTAGTGAATTCAAATACTGCTCTTTTTCCGCTGTCAAAAACACGTGAAGGTCATTGTAGAATTGCTGCTCAACTTCAACAAGCTTTGAAGAATCCTTTTCAAGGCGATGGATCCTTCTGATTTCATCATATGAAAGATTCACTTCCCCACCATCCGTGCGCTTCCCCTTGCAAGCAAATAAAATGCGGCAAATTCAGGCAATGATGCGCTCTCGCCTTTGAATGGGCCAAAGACTTGGCCTGAAAGTGAAAATTTTGGGGAGTTAACATTTGCCAGCGCAACTTCATTTTGCGAAAATACAACAGCATCTTTGAATGGATCGAACCCTGCAAGTTCTGGAATCGAAATTTCCTTTGCAACAAGCCCGGTTGAACCATGGATTGTATTTGGCACCCGGATTATTTTATTTATATCAACCGAGGTCTGCCTATCAACCTCTAGCTTTTGCTCCAAAACAAGCGAAGTTAAAAACGGTTTCCAGAATTTATCCGCCCGCACCCCGCTAGCCGCTCCCAAAACCCCCCTCTGCATACCATTAATGATGGTGTGCTTTTCTTTTAATAGCTTCTCGGCAGCAGGCAGACTAATTGACCCTAAAACCGCAATATGATCAGCCTGCATACCTTCAAGAGCCCCTTTTGATAAATCTAGAAGCTTTTTTGACCATCCGCGAGCAGACGCTGCTAGCGGGCATCTACCTGGCCCTTTTGCCGGAAATGAAAAACCCATTGCCTCCAAATTCAAATTTGTTGCGGTGATATAATCCAAAAGTTCAAGGCGCGCGCTCTTTGAAAGGGATTGCACTGATTGCGGTCGCACGTGGGTGTGAAAACCCTTGCTGCCTGAAAAGTTCACAAAAATCCCTGAAGAAAAACCAAAATCGTCCTGCAGAACAGCAAGAAGATTTTTAGTCTGCCTTTTTGTCTCATTCAAGCATTCACTACAAATCCACTCATCAACAACTGTTCCAGAGCCGCATTTGCTACACTCTTTTATATTTCCCCTCCCGCAAGCTTGGCACGATCTGCACGCCCAACTATCGTGCACTTGTTTGCAATCGGTCTTTATATCATCTGCATCAAACTCATAAATCAAATCCGCCCCAAGAAGATTTTTTTTCTCCATTGGCCGCGCTGCCGGTAGTTCATAGCGCGCATTAGAATATGAAATATAAAAAGGCGCCCTCTCACTCAAAAATGAATTGAGTTCAGAATTTGACTTAAACGATAAGTGGCGAGCGGAAATTTTCTGCCCAAATTCCCCATACCCAAATTCGCGAAAAGCAATATCCGGAACTGAATTTACCTGCACTTTCTCATAATACGAGCGCAGCAGCGAGCGCAAATAAGTCTCTTCCCCCATAAATATTGGGAAGTAAAAAACAATTAATAAAGTCACTTCAGAATTAGCCTAAAAAAGTGACAAAATCCACCCAAAGCCCTATTTGCTAAAATATTACAAACCCTACCCAAAAAACCTATTCAGAGCCTGCTTGTGGAATTTGCCCATTTTTTCCCCTCATAACCTCACGTGAATAGAATTGCACCGGATGGGTTACGGGACAATCTGCAACGCACAAATTATACGATCGCATCTTATCACACCCAGGGGCTGAGTAGCCGCCCTTATCCGCCGCAATACGATCAACCTGGTAGCGGGTGATTTTTTCATTAAAATTAGGTGTTGCCCTATACATGTCAATGATCTTTTCCTTCTCCATTCCAATTGAACTTAGAAATGTCGCTATTGCAAATCGCGCGGAATGGGTGACCTTTACCCCTGCAATTAGTTCACCATATATTTTTGCCATGCATGGGGGAAAGGATTCCGGGGAAACTTTTCCAAAATCGGTTTTTGAATATTTCTTTCTAACTTCAAGTGAGAACTGCTTGTCAATATCCTCAGCTTCAGCTCTGAGCGCGATCGGAACTTCTTTAATTTGCACAGGGAGAGATTTTCTGATTTCAGATGAGGCAATTAGTGAGAGCAATTTAATGAATTCACTTTTTGAAAGAAATACATTTCCGCCCTCAACTTTTTGGTTCACAAGTTTTATTGAAGGATCATCTAATTCGGCACGAAGATAAGACCCAATAGCAACAGCATAGCCTGCCGGGAAAATTTGCACTGCAAGACCAAAATCCGAAGCGATATCATTTATTTTTTTAGAACTCTCTTTTTCTAAATATTTTTCAACAGAGCGCGAGAAGAGCTGTGAAAAACGCCTGTAGAGCTCCATTCTATTTATTATCGAAACAAGTATTTTTGAAACAGGAAAAGCAAGTATTTCATTTGTAAGAATATCCCTCGAGCTAACTCCTTCCGGAAAATTATAAGGCCTATCTTCAAATGAGGCCACTACCACCTGTTTTGATCTGATCAAAACATCCGCAGGGACATTTTCAACAGTGAGGTCGGATTTTGAAACCATTATTTTTACAAATGGCAAAAAAGGGTATTTCTGAGCCTCTTGGAGCTGTGAAACTTCATATTTTTCAAACATACCTTTCACAAAAACAACTATAGCAGCATGTGCGCTAGATAAAATTCTATTCTGCTCTTGCCAATCTGAAAACTAACCTTCATCGGAGAATCTGTTTTTAACTCTAGAAGAACTGTTGCGTCCTGGTTAGCTTCCTTTACAATATTTTGCAAATAAGTAAGAGAATATTTTGAAACAACATCATCTTTTGATTTTACCTTAACCCCTCTTGATTGCCCGGAACTAACATTAAGAGCCCCGGCAGTTCCTTTTGATTCGACTAAAAATTTATCACCTTTTGTTTTTAGAACAACACTTGAACTAAATAGGGATGCATCCTTCAAAACCTCGCGCAAAAGTTTTGAATTTATTTCAATCGATGTCTCATATTTTGTCTGCGGGATCTTCAATTCGCCTTCAGAAATATCTATTAGCGGAAGCTTAAATGATCTCTCTAAATCGCCCTTAAAACTTATTTTCAATTCAGATTCAAAAAGATTTATTAGCACGCGATCCTCTGCAAGTGCCCTTGCAAAAATTTTACTAAGTTCTGAGAGGTTTATCCCCACAAATGCCGGCTCAATTTCATACGAATCAAAAATGGAACGATCGATAAAATAATCAACAAGCACAACCTGGCTTGGGTCAATTGCCCTAAAATGAATCCCCTTTTCATTGAACCTGAAATTGCCCTCAGGGATAAAAGAGGAAATTGAATCTATACTTGACCTAAGAAATGAGACATCCTTTAGCTCTATCATAGCACTCAATACAAAATGAGCCACTATATCCTTTAAATCCCTTTTTGACCTATCATTGCTTTTATGAAATTCTACATAGGTTCAGACCATGCCGGCTATAAAACAAAAGAAGCCCTCAAAAAAACCCTTGTGAAAAAAAGAATAGAAGCAATAGATCTCGGGGTATTTGATGAAACAGTTGCTGATTACCCAAATTTTGCCAAAAAAGTTGCCCTCAAGGTAAAAGAGGACAAAAAGAGCTTTGGCCTACTTGTTTGCGGGACAGGAATTGGCATGTGCATTGCCGCAAATAAAATCCTCGGGATTAGAGCAGCCAACCCATTTGATGAGTACACTGCAAGAGTAGCACGCGAGCACAATGATGCAAATATCCTCTGCTTGGGAGGAAGAACATACACCGCCATTCGCGCAAAAAAAATACTCGAAGCATTCCTGAAAGCAAAACCAATAAGCGAAGAGAGGCACAAGAGAAGGGTGCAAAAAATTTTGGAAATGGAAAAAGGGATTTAAAATATGCCTGGAAGATGGGGAAAAAGAAAAAATGAGAAAAAAAATACCAAAGGCAAAATTCATGATGAAGAGCAGGTACGTGCGCACGCGCAACGAACCGCACAAACAGTACATACTTTGTGGCTGAAGACAAAAAATACTAATAATTTTTTGGCAAACCTCAAAATAAAGTTTGCTTTTTCAGATAGGTTTTGGGCATCTAAAGAAATCCAGTACCCCCTTAAAATGCTTGAAGCCCTGCAGAAAAGCAAGAGTCCCAAAAAAAACCTGATACAAGAAGCGAAATTAGAATGCCTTAAACAGATTTACAAAACAATATTTAGAGAAAAACTAAAATCCACTAACTGATTTTACTCCGTCTCGATTCTTCGCCCCATAAAACAAATGAAGATTAATGGTTGCCTGACATTTGGCATCTAGCCTATAAAAGTTTTATGAATTCGCCCCTGGTCAGCCCGGTTTCTTTTATTATTGACACTAACGTGCCTGGAACAACAACCTTGTGATTTGGAACCGTAACCCTGCGGAAAGGTTCTTTTGATTCTCTCATTATCATGTGGCTGCCGGTCTGGTGGTCTAATTCAAAGCCTATTTTTTGCAAAGCTTTCATGATTTTCTTTCCAGAAACAATTGGAAGTTTCATAAGATTACTGCTTCAATTTCAACCTTGCTTTTCATGAATTTTTCCTCAGGGTGCTTTTTTAGACTTGCAAGATAGCCAGAAATTGCATCCTTCACATTCTCAAGTGCCTCTGCTTTTGTTCTCCCTTGGGAAACACACCCCGGCAAGGCCGGGACTTCTGCCGTAAACCAACTAGAGGAAGAGTCTTTGACCAAAACTACTGTGTATTGCATAAAACCACCAACACAATTATAGCCCTAGGAAAATTTAACCTTATGCCAATTTTTGGCTTAAAAAAACGGGTTACTCCGTCTCGATTCTTGGCGCTAAGAAAAAATCAAATTTGCCTTCCCCGATTTTATAGGAAATCTCAACCGGCGCATTTGATTTTAGCTTCACTAATACTTCAGTGTCAGATGCTGTTGCCTTGATTATGCTCGTCAAATAATCAAGAGGAAACATTGCGCGTGTTTCATCATTTGCCTTTAGAGAAATAACAGATTTGTCCTTACTTGAATACACATTGTTCAAATTCCCTTTGCTCGAATTTGCCCTCACAACAAAAGAGTCATTTTCAACAGAGAGCACAATATGGGTTGAAACTAAGGAAGCGTCCTTAAAACTCTCAGATAGAGCGTCCGCGCGTATAGCTACCTGTGAATCGAATTCTATTTTTGGCAAAGGAAGATCAGCAATTGTTAGATCTAGAAGCGGAATTAGAAATGTCCTTTTTGAATTTCCAGAAAAACCGAGCGAGAGTTTTGAACTATCCTCTCCTATTGAAATCGAGAGCGAATCGCCTGATTTTGCTCGCGAAATCACCTGGTTAAAATAATTGAGATCAACTCCGATTTTTGTCGGGCCGCTTATATTGAAGTGCTTGAAGGCTTTTTTTGGCAAATTAAAATCAATTAGTGAAATCTGCGAAGGGTCAGTTGCCTTTAGTGAGAGTCCGTTCTCATCTATCAGAAATTCCGCCTCATCAACAAGAGCTGAAATCCCATCCACGTAGCGCTTGAAAAGCGTTGCATCCTCAAAAACTAATTCCATCCAACACACCCAAAGCAGAGGGTTTTGATCTACCATGCAAAAATTCCAAATGCCCAAGGACCCGTTTAATACCCTTAGACATTCCGGTTTTGTCAAAGAAATATTCAAAACTCTCGATAATTAATGGAAATCCGCTAAGCATTTAAAACCATTTATCGCGCAAAAAGCCGAGGCAGATCATCAAAGACCAAAAGCTTCACATAGCCAATAAGAGGGATGTGGATCAGATATTTACCCTTCACATCCTCAACCTTTAGCGGGTAGAGGGAAATGCAATCCCTTCCGGCTTCAAATAGCTTGCAGTCCTGGTCAATGCGGCTGTTATTGTCCCCAAAAGTTATCAAATACTTTCCATCAGGCGCGTTTAGCAAAAGCACAGCGCGGTGGATTATGTCCTGGCCACGAAGAGAGGAATTGTACACAACAATCGGGCCATTTGGGTCGAATAGATATTCTTTGCCCGAAATGCTAACCCCGCCGGCACGTATTTGCCCATTTGGTAATTGAATATAGCCAATCTGCGCGTACTCTAGGAGCAATTTATCTTTAATTGGAAAATTAAGCTGCACCTCTTTTAGCGAATACGCCCCAAGCGCATTTAGAACTACAACATCCCCGCGGTATAGTACAGGCTCCATTGAACCTGAATACACTATCACTAGCGGGGTGCTTGTCCCTAAAATAAAAGCGAAAACAAAATTGTATAAAATGAAAGCGAAAATAAATGCAAAAACAAGATAGACAGCTTCCCCTACCCACTTATTTTTAGAAGGGTTTAGAATTGGCATTGCGTACAAATCAACATATGTAAAAGGATCGAGCCATTTCAATTTTTCACGCAAAGACATAGAAACTTAGAAGACAGAAAAAGGATTTAAAGCTAAGCAATAGAATTTACACTTTTCTTTTCCCCAAAATTTTCTTTTTTTTGAAAGAAAAGAAATTATTTACTTGAGCGCTTTTTTCACTTTCTTGTCAAAATCCTCAAGCTCTTCTTCAATTTCCTTAGTAGCATCCTCAAGAATTTTTTTAGGTGATTTGCCCGAGGTCTTTATCGCAAATCTCGCGCTCTCATCTGTCGGATGATCAAGTATATATGAAACAAATTCCACATCCTTATTTTCGAGAAGCTTTTGCTTTAGAAGGTTTGGGAAAGTGTGACGCTGCCCTTGCATCCTAAACTCCGCAAAATCCTTTTCGTTTTTTATAACTTCAAGCTTCATTGTTTTCACCTCAAAAGATAATCGCTAGAAATCTTCCTCTCCTCAGTTGCCCCGGTTAGAGGATCCCTTAACTTCCCATCAATTAAGTGCAGCGGCGCCCTTGATTTTACGCTAAAGGCCTTTATCACTCCAAATTCAGGCGCTTTGCTCTCAAGCTCTATTCCGTAAGGGGTAACTTCCAAAACCCTTGCCTTTACAATATCGCCAATCCTATACATCTCATCGGTGCTTTTTACATAGCTCTGGCTGATATTAAATACTGCAATAGAACCATTGCGGTCATGCACTGTCCTTTTCTGCCCGTTTTTTTGCCCCTGCTTTATGTCAAGCAGCACTGAGTGCATTTTTACAAGACTAACAATACCTATTACGACACAATCCTTGTCCAAAATCTTAACATCATTTGTAAATCTTTGAACATTTGCCTCGTGCTTTTGCTCATCAAGTGTTCGCTGCCCAATAGAATCTGAAAAAAGAGAGCCGTCATTTTCATAAGCATTTGCCCCTGCCACAAACTCCTCTTCATAGCCAAGAAAACTACCTGGAAATACAATGTCATCCTTACTCAAAAAATAGCCCCCAAAAATCCTTAAACAACTAATTAATCTGCCCAGAAATGCTTTTAAATCACTATGGCTTTTCTCCTATAAATGGTCCTAGAAGACCTGCCGTCACTGCAGGGAGCCGAAAAACACCCAATTTCCTTATTCTTTATAGCATTTGTAATAACAAGCGCGGGAATGTTTGTTGCATACCATACCTTCCCTGAAAACGCCTCAATTCTAGCCATTGCATTTGTTGCAGCAGCATTCATGCCAATAATGCACACCCTCTTTTTGAAAGAGGAGGAAAAGGAAGTTGATGAGGACGATATGCCGTTTGCTTTCATAGCAACGCACTTTGAAGTCATCCACCTCTATAGCTGGATATTTATCGGAATGATATTCACCTACGCATTCTGGGCCGTTGCGCTCCCTGAAAATAACAATAACTGCGAAGGGATATTTTGCTCCCTTCCGGAAAAAGGCGCAATATTTTCCCAACAGCAAAAAATCTACGGAGGGATTACAGGAAAAGTAATCGGGGAGCAGGAATGTTTTAACCCTTCTACAAAAAGTTTTGAGAATTGTTTCCAATTAATTTTCAACAACAATATGTGGGTGATGGTACTAGCCGTACTCTTCTCCTTTATCTGGGGCGCGGGGGCAATATTTTTACTAGGCTGGAACGCTTCAGTAATCGGGCTATTTATCGGAATGGAAATAACATCAAGAAGCATCGAAGCCGGAGTAATACGCGCAATAAGTTATCTTCCACACGGGATACCTGAAATACTTGCATACTTTATAGCTGCAATTGTGGGAGGAATAATATCTGCTGCGATTTCAAAAAAACAATTCAAAGCTCGCGAACTTAGAATAATTGGAATTGATACAATCCTACTCTTGCTTCTAGCAACCCTCACACTTTTTATCGGCGCTTTTATTGAAACCTCTTCAATATTTAACTACTGGGAAACTGCAATCGGAGGAATTATTGCATTCGGCGCCCTCTATGCAGCGCTCTATATCCCTTCTGTTCGCTATAGGTTCAATAAAATGAGGGAAGAAAACCGGTGAATTGCAAAAATTAATTTTTTTTCTTCTTATCCTTCTCGCCGGCAATTGATTTTACAAGAGGAGCATATTTTTTCATAAGCCCTTCAATATCCTGCTTACTCATGCCGGCATTACCCGTAATTGCCTTCGCCAAATTTGTAAGTTCCATTGGGAAAATAATTTTTGTGCTCTTTCCTTCGCCAAGTTTTTCTAGTGCCTTTATATAATAATAGGAAAGCGCCGTATCATTTAGCTGCGAAGCCGCTGCTTTTACCGCTTCAATTTCTGCCTGGTGCCCCTGCGCCTGCTCAATTCTTGCAAGCTTTTTTTGGATTGCAGCTTTTTGCTCATGCATTGCCTCGAGCACTGTATCCGGAATCTGGATATCCTGTATCACCGCAGCTTCAACTTCAATCCCCCACTTTGTTGCAATATGCTCCAGTTCATCTTTCATGTTCTTGTCAAGTTCTTCTATTTTTGAAATAAGATCATTCAAAACCAATTTTCCGGCCTCAGCCCTAATTACACCTACTACAAAAATTTCAGAAGCCTTTACATAATCATCAACTTCAACTACGCTGTTTATTACAGACGCGTTGTCCTTTTTCACCTTCAAATATATTGCAGCATCAACCTGCACTTCAATTCCATCCTTTGTCACAACATCTTGCTTTGGAATATCAATTGTTTTTGTTCGCAAATCAACATAAGTGTAGATTTCTAGCGGAGGGAATAATACCGCCCAACCGGGGCCTCCAACCCTATTTACCTTGCCGAACTGGAATATTACGGCGCGCTCGTAATCTTTGAGAAAAATTATGAAATCATAATTTGCGATTAAATAGATTATTACAAACCCAAGAGCAACCCAGAGAATGTTACTAATAATCAACTCTGCGTTTTGTAAAACGAGAAATAGCACAACAATTAGCGCAAAAGCAAGCACTACAAAAAGCGTTTTTTTGAACCCGTGGCCTGTAACATGCCCCCTTGAGGAGGATTTTGGGTCATGAGAATGACCCGGATTTGGCGAATCGTGGCTCAAATTGATCACTAAACCTTTAATTATCATATTACACATATAAATAGGTTAAATAGGTTTGTTTTTGGGTGCAGCAAAATGGACAATGACCATATTTTGGTTTTATGTGTAGATCGCGACAATGACCTTGGCAAAAAAGCGGGGGTTTCCGGGCCTATAATAGGAAAAGATGCCTGCATAAAAGCGGCAGCGCGCCTAGGCCTTGCTGACCCAACAGATTCTGATACAAACAGCATATTTGGCGCTGTAAAAAAATTTGAGGAAGTAAAAGAGCAGGTCGCAAACGCAGAAGTTGCAGTACTAACAGGGGTTGGAAAAACAGGTTTTGAATCAGACCGCAAAGTTGCCCAGCAACTTGACATGGTACTTGAAAAATTCCCGGCAACAGGAATTGTACTTGTAACTGACGGAGCCGAGGATGATGAAGTAATACCAATACTTCAAAGCAGAGCCCCGATTGTTTCAAAAGAGACCATAATAGTTTCGCAAGCCTCAGAAGTTGAGAGCACCTACTATACAATAAAGCGTGCTTTGCAGGACCCGGATTTTTCAAGAACATTTATCCTAGTCCCCGGCGTCATCATACTTTTGTGGGGAATACTAGCATTCATGAACGCAGAAGAACTATTTTTCAGAACAATGCTCTTTATTATTGGCGCATACCTTGTACTAAAAGGAACAGGACTTGAACACGGAATTGCAGGGGCAGTAAAAAGCGTTACAGGAAGCCTCTCGCTGCAGCGCGTTAGCTTTCCATTCTATCTCATGACAATACTTCTCTTTATTTTCGGAGTATGGTCAGCATACACAGAATTTGAAGCGCAAGGGAGCAGTTTATTTATTCGCGCCTCAGAAGCAGTTGGACAATTACTCTTCTTTTTAGCCCTCTCATCAATTGCTTTTGTTGCAGGAAAGAGCGTAGATGCAATACAACTAAAAAAAGCGTATCAAATGAGAAAATATTTCCTATCAGGAGCTGCTGTTGTAATACTCTGGTACATACTGGACTCCGGAAGACAGGTAATTGTCGGAAAACCATATGCCGATCTTACATGGTTTGCACTGAACGCACTTGCAAGCTTTTTTTTCGGGCTCATTGTATACAAGATATCGCAAATGCTTGATTTGCGCAAAAGGATCACAAAACTACTTGTTGGCCTTCCGGTGTATAGCAAAGAGGGCAAATGGATTGGGCTGGTTGAATCAATCAACAAAAAAGACACAGTACAATTCAAAAACCGCCAGACAAATAAACTCGTAAAACTTCGCGAAGGCGAATTCACATTCAGCGAAGGGAAAATAATAATCGGGTGAGTTGTTTACTTCTAATTATAAGTGGTTTACCCTTAACTTAAAATTAATAAGCTCGGAAATCTATTTGATATGAATGGCATTTCATAAATTGTGGCGCGCTATTACTTCATGGTACAGAGGTGCTGCAGAAAAACCTTCCCAGGCCAATACTTCTAGACACCATACAAGCCCTATTACTAATCCTGAAGATAGAAAAGAGTTTGCGAAATTTATGAGGGAGTTGCGTTCTAAAGATAGAAACCCAGAAATCGCACGCAAAACTAATTATCGTCTTGACAGGGACATTGAATTTTCCCCCCACGCAAAAAACATCGAAGAGGCGTTACACAAACACCTCGTCCAATCAAGTGGCAAGGTAAGAGTACTTGATAAAGGGGCGGGAAATGGAAATTTTTCAGCAAGCCTGCGAAAAATACTTGGACCCGAATTAGGAAAACGATTGGAAATAACCACTATATCACTTACTCGCAGCATCGCTGCTGAAAATAAGTCTGCAATAAATAAAGAGCGAATAGGAGTCGGAATTAATATGAAGCACAAACAAAAATTCCATGTAATAATTGATTTTGCAGGTGAAGACTTCCGATTATCAAAAGACTATTTGCAAACCTCGATTAAAAAATCCATCTTAATGCTTGAAAATGGCGGAGACTTTTTTACGATCATAACACTAGGGAAAGTAAAATCTGCAGGACCCTTCACTTTTGCTGAACTTGATGATTTCTCTAATGATCTGATGATGCAAGGTCTAATTTTTAGCTCTCAAACAGGGCTTCTTAGTGATAGAGCCCATGCAGTAATCCATTTTTCAACACCCGAGTAGAAATGTCAAACTAGTATGTTAATTAATTACAATAACTATTCATTTTCCGTGAAGGCAGTCATATACCCTAGTTTAACTTTGCGAAATAAAATATCTCCAAAAAAACCTAAAACAATTAATATTGAACTTGCTGAAAAGAAAAGACTTCCAGACGCTATAACAGGGTTTGTTTTTGATGCTAAGGGATCTCATGGCGAAGTATTTGACTTGATCCGCATCAAAGGCGGTGGCACTGGCCTTTGTGTAAAAAAGTACCATCCGCACAAACTTAGGGAAAAAAAACTCACTCAATCCTTGCAGGCACTTCACGAATTAGTTATGTTTAGAAAACTACGACGAATGGGTTTTCCGGTTCCCCCTAAAATTAAACTTGTGAGAATTGAAGGCGAACTATTTGTTGCTATAACAGATTTGACCATATTCGGATCTGAAATTGGCGAAATCCACCAAAGGCTCCATCAAATGGCTGAAAAATATAATGTGCCTGAGCAGGCGAAGCAAATTTCTGCAGAAATAGAACGATTTGAAGAAGAAGCAAAGAAAATACGGATAAATCTTGTTGATAGCTGGGAGTTTATTTGGGATCCGAAGAAAAGGAAAATTCACTATTTTGTTTTAGATTTAAGCCAAAATTAAAAATCTAATAAATTCAACCCAAATTCGGCAAACTGATGCTGACACCGGTTTAAGAATAACAACATTACAATCCACACTATTTCTTTATTTTATTATAAATATGTAAAATAACAGAAGAAACCAAATACCAAAATATTAGGTTTAGTGCCAATCCGACCCAGTTATAACTTGGAATTGGATTTGGGCATTCCACACCAGAAAACCCAGAACTGTAAAAAGTAAATGGAAGACCTATTGCGTTATCACTACACCCAAACGCAGTACTATTTGTATATGGAATAAAGGATAAAGTTAGGAGTAGTACAAACAAAATAATTTTGCCTTTGGTTGGCTTGATAAATTCAATCATTGCCATAACAGAGTTACCCAGTATTTGCAAATGGCTTTGTTGCCCCTTCCTTCAAAACTTTTGAAAGATCCTGGCTCATGAGCTTTTTGAGGCTTGATAGAAGTTTTGTTTTGCGCTCGCTTTTTACAAACGCGTTCTCTAAAACTTCAGAAATATTTGACACCGGGATGAGCTTTACTTTCTTGTGCTGATCTTCTGAGAGCACAACGTCCTGCAAATTGGATTTTGGAAGTATAACTTCAGCAAACCCTGCTGTAATTGCAGCCAAAACCTTTGCGCTAACTCCCCCAACAGGCAATACCTCACCGCGAACACTAAGCGAACCTGTCATTGCAAGATTTTGCTTTATTGCAATTCCCTCAAGGGCTGAAACCACAGCAGCTGCAACGCTAACTGAGGCCGAATCGCCTTCAACCCCACTATAGGATTGCAAAAATTGGATGTGCACATCATGCCTTGAAATATCTTTTCCGGAAAGCCTCTTTACAATTGCAGAAACATTCTGCACGGCTTCTTTTGCAATTTCGCCTAATTTCCCTGTTGCAATTATTTTGCCTTCAGCACTTGATTGTGCGGGCGCGATCTCTGCTTCAATTGGCATTATAAGCCCGGCATCCCCATCCGCCATTACAGCTAAGCCATTTACCCTACCAATAGCAGAGCCTTCGTGCAAATATACATCATAATCTTTCTTGTCCTCAATGATTTTGCCAACCATCTGCTGCTCAAGGGTCTTTGCAGTCATCTTTGCTTCAATTACATCCTGCAAACTAACAAGCTTGTGGTTTTTTTCAACAGCAAGGTCCCCTGCTGCGCGCACCAATCCGCCAAGGTCGCGAAGGCGCAATGTGAGCTTATTTTTCCTACCAGATCTTCTTTTTGCCTCAAAAATTATTTCCTGCACAGCCTCAATTGAAAAATGCGGGATCTTTGCATCGTTCTTCACTTCCTGGGCAACAAATTGCACAATCTTCTCCCTATTCTGCGCATTATCATCCATATCAAGGTTCATGTAAACTTCATACCCATACCCGCGAATCCTACTGCGAAGCGCGGGGTGGACTTTTTCCAAATCCTCATAATTTCCGGCAGCCACCAAAACAAAATCGCAAGGGATCGGTTCGGTTCTTGTCATTGCCCCAGAACTCATCTCGCTCTGGCCGGTAATTGGATACTTCTTCTCCTGCATTGCAGTAAGAAGCTCTTGCTGGGATTTCATTGAAAGGGTTGCAATTTCATCAATAAATAAAACTCCGCCAGAAGCCCTGTGAATCATTCCGGGTTCAACACGCAAATGCGCAGGGGTCCCAAGACCGCCTGAGTTGTGCACCAATATATTTTCAACAAATAGGTTCCCGGTTTCTGTTGTAACATTGTAAACATGACCCTTGAAAGGGCGCTTCTGGACTGAGGTCACTTGCTCTTCTTTTGCTTTGAAATCCATAGCAAGATAAGGGTTGCAAAATTATTAAATAGGTTGCATTATTTAGTCGAAAAAACAATTGAATTGTCCGCGGCTTATTATGACCTTCTAATGGGCAATTAGACAACTATTTATTGGAGAAATGCGTTCCTTTAATGGATAACAATGGTGTCAGCCAGATTCAAGCACCCGCAGTTTGCAGAAAGACAGGATATTTCTTCGTTAAACCGCAGAAGGGCTTTTACACAAAAAATTATAGGCCGCCATGCAAGGTTTGGCAAAAGGATAGTGCTCCAGCAGACAGGAACAGTCCCAGCAAGCCCAAGGGAGAGAGAACTTTTACCAAAGATCCAGGAGCAGATTCATCAAACAAGGAAACAAAAAGGTAAAGGATCGAGTGGCAAACTCGAAAGACTCAGTGCAATTGAGAAAGTTCTACGCGAATCCATACAACTTCGTAAAGTGAACGGAGGACGTGATCCAAATGTTTATCAAGTTCTTGGAAAGTTTGCTCTTATGTATGGACTTGATTCACAAGAATTGAAAAAAGCCGCCAGTGCAATGTATACAACGTGGGTATATTATCATAATTTGGTAACTTGGGATGGGTCTCCAAACCATATTAGTAATGCATTGAGAATGCAAATTGGCTCTGGAAATAGAAATCTGCCTTCCGAAACTGAGAAACTTTTACATATACAACAAAAGCCCTTGACAAGTAAAGAGATAGCTTTAGCTCTTAGGCTGGACTTTATCAAATTTGGAAGGCCCCTTAATAGTTCCTTGCAGTTTCTAGAAACTGCAATGTACGTGAAAAAACTTCCCCTTATGGTTGAACCTGGGGCGTCTTCGAGTCCATTTTCAGTTTGGGCACATCGGGCATACAAATCCAAAATAAACCCATACGAACTCAAACTAGGAAACCAAACCCACTTCAAGAATAGCCAGATGGAAATACTAAATGAACTACACATTCACCAAGGTGTATGCATGATTACTGAGCTATATAACCGTCATATGGGAAGACCCTCTGGCAATCCAAATGCAATTTTCGGTCCGCGAATTATAAGGGACGCTGCGAAATCGCTTGAAAAATCTGGGATGATTCAAAGCATATATGTTCGTACCATTCTAGCGCGAAATGAAAAAACAGGACAAGCGCAAGGCAGAACCCCTGAAACAGGTGCTCAAAGATTGGAATTGACCCCGTTGGGAAAAAAATTCTGGGAACAAACAATTAAAACTGGAATTATCAGCGAGGAATTGCGGGTGCTTTTTCTTGGAGAAAAAGAGGTTTAACTGTCAAATAAAATTTTCAAGCTCTCTTTTCCAACTTTTACTTTTTGTCTTCCAAAGCCTTTTTGATCACCCCGACAAATCGCTCCTTCTTTGCTTGGGCATAGCGCAATTGGAATTTCTCATTAAAGTATAGCACTCGATGAAAAGTTGTTCTTATGAATATTCGGTAACTTGCAGTAAAAGCACCATCTTTGCGATGATTACCGGCAGAATAGTTTTTGTGGATGTTCCCGGTGGTTGAAATTCCAACAGATTGAAGTAGCCGCTCTGCACTTTTTAGGAATTCCCTGTGCTCGTTTTCCAGGAATTCAATTTTTGAAATTCCCACTGAAAAATCAGTGAAACGGCAATTCCCAAGAGAATCTGGCCTCCATCTTACTACAGAAACTTCGGCAGCCAAATAGCCATCAAGGAAAGAAATCCTTGATTTTTCTGAAGAGTTGAAAATCCATTTTGGTAAAGAGTAAACAATAGACACCTTATCCCCTACAGGAACTCCAAGAGCTGCAAAAAATCGGATTACTGCACGATCATAACACCGCAAATTATAGGAATGCCCATACTCTCCACCTTCAATAATTTCGGTTTTTCCATGAGCAAATGGAAAGACCCTTAACAAATCTGAATGCCACAAATCAATATCCCTTTTATCCGAGGAGATAAATGCGACGTTGTTATAGCGAATGTCAATGCCCCCATCACCAAACAATACACCCAGCATATTGAAAATAATCTCTGCATCTTTGTGGGTTTCATAGAAAGGTAGTAGACCCGCACTCTTGAGTTTTCCAGCAGCCTTTAACGGAAGCGGAGTTGCCCGCTTTGCCCCTTTAGTATGCCACCATCTGGTCATCCCGGGCTTTAAACCAAGAATTTCAGCTGCTTTCTTGTAACCAATTGAAGGATTTTCCCTCACAAGTTGTTCGTATTCTGAATATTTCTTGCAGGAGAATTGCTCTTTTGAAGAGTAAGTGTTGATTATGTCCTGCCCAGTAATAATAGGATCCGTTTCTGACACCTCTTGTTGAGAAGCAGAAAGGTTATTTCCACGCCAAGCAGCAGATGGAATATGTAAATTTTGATTTATATCCCTGTCGAGGGGGTTCATTGCCGGTGCGCTCATTCCCAACCACCAGCCTCTGAAAAATTCTCCAGAATCCACAGTTCTCTGTCGCTGATAAACTCTGAATCAATTTCCTGTAATTTATTAACCTCGCTAATTTCCTCTTC
>Ga0209542_10010552_pt1 | contig 16617 bp, 21 predicted proteins | sample RifCSPhighO2_01_FD_184028 | JGI IMG/M metagenome (GOLD analysis project Ga0209542, IMG submission 184028) | Soil microbial communities from Rifle, Colorado - Rifle CSP2_plank highO2_0.1 (SPAdes) (version 2) | ecosystem: Environmental > Terrestrial > Deep subsurface > Rock core/Sediment ...
ATATTCAGAAACATTGCTATAAAGACTTGAAGGGCATCCATTTGCATATTTTTCCGCAAGAACTTCTAATGCTATATTTGTTTCATCAGGCAAATGCGTTTTTTTAGATTCGGTAATAAATTCTAAATCAGGCTTAAACTCAATTTCAATTAGGCGTTTAAACAATTCATTATCAATTGACTGGAATAACATAATTTTAATACTAATTTGTTAAATATAAAGTTTCCCATAAATTCATAAAGTTTATATACCACTATATAGTTGTGATAAATATGAAAAATTTAACTTTATTGATAATTTCAGTATTCTTGCTTAGTTTATTTACTGTAATAGCTGCTCCCCAGCCAGGATTATGCTATTTTGGCGATTCCAATGGTGATTGCGTCATTACAGGTGTTGATGCTACTCAAGCAAAATTGTCAAGTCTTTTAAAAGCTGCTGACTATTCAAGCATTACGCCATATGGACTTGATTCAAGCGTTCAAGATGTAAATGGGGATGGTGTGGTAACAATTAGTGATTATAATTTAATTAAAGGGATGGTCTCATTAAAATCAAATGGTCTTACAGGCGTTCCTACTACTATAACTGCAACTAGAGCGCCTACACAAATGGATTGGAATGCTGTCAGCACTATAACTGTAAAAGTTACAGACGCAGATGGCACTCCAAGAGCAGGCATAGGGGTTAGCTTTACTATTGATAAAGATTTATCAACTGTTGATGCAACATTAACTGGGAGAGACCCTAGTAATGGAGATAATGCTAAAACAACAAGCCTTCCATATATTGCAGATGATAGTATTTTTGAATTAACAAACACAATTTCTCAAGGCGGTGAAGCAACTATTAATATAAATACAAATTCTTTAGTTGATGGTGAAGTTGTAATAAAAACATTTATACAAGGAAATCTTGTAAAAGGAGGGAATGATATAAATGGAAATGATATTATTATAAATGTGGTTAATGGTGCTGTTACAACCACAAATACTGCCCCTACAGAACCTGTATTTACTATGGTTAATGGAAGCACAACTTCATATTCAAACCAATTAATTAAATTCACAGTTAGTTCAACTGATACTGATGCTATAACTTATAGCGCAACTGGATTACCTGTTGGAGCAACTTTTATTGGCCAAACTTTTGAATGGACTCCAGCACAATCTGATAAAACTGGAAGCATGACAAATTATAATTTAATGTTTAGCGTTACTGATGGCACAGCAACTGTTAGCAAAGGCTTGACAATTATTTTAGTTAACACTATACCTGTTATACAGGATATTGCAAATGTAACTATTGATGAAAATGGACTTGTTTCAGTAAACCCTGTTGTTACAGATGAAGATGGTGATGATTTTACTGTAAGCTATTCAATCCCATTAAATTCTGCAGGAAACTGGCAGACTAATTACAATTCTGCTGGCGCATATACTATAACTGTTACTGCAACAGATGGTGTAAATTCGGCTCAAAAAACTTTTAATATTAATGTTAATGATATTTCACAAAATAATGATAATCAAGGCGGAAATCCAGGTCCTAGCGGACATTATGTTCCCCCATGTGAAAGTATATTCACACCAACTGGAAAAACTGAAATTAAAGGCGATGTAAAAATAGTTTATGTTGAAGATTCATGCAATGGTGAAATTTCAAGTTATGAAGAAAGCCTTCCTAAGCCAAAAGTTCATCCTATAATTCCGGTTGAAACTGAAAACAATGCAGAACAGAATGTTAATACTCAAGGAAATCAAAATCAAGCAACTGGCTTTTCTGTTGTTAATTTAGCAAAACAAAATCCTTTAACAACTGCAATAACCTTTGTTTCTGTGATATTGTTAAGTTTATTAGGTTATGGATTTTATTGGTTTAAGAAATAAACGAGATTAGATAATCAAACAGAAGAAAATTTGTAAATTCCAGTTTGATATTTTAGTTCTGAGGATTAGTTTTTTCCTATCTTCTTCTTAAAAACTAAAATTGAAATTGATACAATAATTACTCCTAAAATAGTCAAAAATACGTTTAATAGATTTATTTTTACACCTATTAGATTCAAATAAAAAACAAGCAACGGCACTATTGCTATGCTTAAGGCAAAGCTTAAAGCTATTCTTTCAATCCAATCAATCTTTATAATTTTGCTTATCTTATCTGGAAAGAATATAAAAGTTATAATAAAGCCAGGTAAAAATAAGACATAAACTGAACCGAAAACGATTCTAAAAGTCTGCGAAAAAGGCACAAATATTCCTAATATTGTTGAGATTATTAGTAAAAAAACACAAATTATTAAGACATATTTAATTATTTTTTTCATATTATAATTTTGTTAAAAACCTATATAAATATATCTATTCTATCATATTATATGAAAAAATGGCTTAATATAATTATATTATTTTTATTATTAGGATTAGGATTTACACTTAATTTTTTGCCCCATTTAAATTATAATTATCCTCTGCATGTGGATGAATGGGTTCATTTTACTTATTCTGAACATATTTCTGACAATACTCCTTTATATTTTGGCGGAGAAAGCAATAGTTTAGAAACTGGTTTCCATATGTTATTAGCTTTTATAAATTTAATTGGTGTTCCTTACTTAATTATGTTTAAATTCTTTGCTGGTTTTTTAACGATTTTAATAAGTTTAGCTTTGTTTATTTTAGTTAGGAGAATATGGACTGAAAGAGCAGCTTTGTTCAGCGTATTATTTATTACTGTCTTAAAAAGCTCTGTTTTATTATTAGGACCAATGTTTTTAGTTCCAATGTCTATTGGGTTGTTCTTAATTCCAATTGGCTTCTTTCTAAGTTTATACTGCAAGAAAATATTGTTTTTAATTATCGCAGCTTTGCTTATAATCCATCCTCCTTCTGCTATAGCCCTTTTGATTTTGATTAATTGTTATCTAATTGTTGAAAGAAACCATGTTAAACAATTATTATACCAACAAGGTCTAGGTATTTTGATTTCTCTTCCTTTGTATATCCCTCTTTTATTGAGATATAAAGAATCTACATTAGGCATAGTTAACTTTGATATTTACCCAGGCACTATATTCATCCCAGAATATTTTGGTATTTTATTTACACTATTAATTATTATTGGCATATTTTTTTTGATTAATAAAGCACAATATACTGTTATTTTGTATTCCATAAGTTTACTAATCTTAGTGCTTTTATTTTACCATTATAATTTAGATATTTTAGTTCCTTATAGAAGGGTTTTAATGTACTTATTTGAGGCTTTAGCTATATGCTTTGGAGTAGGTTGCAGTTGGATTATTTCTAGATTTAATAAATATAGGGAAGTGGCTTTGGTTATTTTAATCTTGATATTATTAGTTTTTAGTGTTCCTGGGAAGATAGATTCTACTAAGAAGGTTTATCATTTAATCGATGATAAAGATTATAAAAGTTTTACTTGGGTTAAGGACAGCATATTTATAGATATTACTGTTCTTTTGGATCCGTGGAAAGCAATTGCTTTTACACCTATTGCTGGGCAAGAGGTTTATTCGAGGGTTCCTCAAGGATATAATGAAACTTATATTAATAGAAATGAGGAGATTTATAAATTTTTTAAGAATAAATGCGTGGATAAAAAATTATTAGAAGAAAATAAAATTACACTTATCTATGGCGATTGTGGGAATAATTTGAAGAAATTAACTGAAAATGTTTATCTCATTTATAAATAGATTAATTAATCATTTTATGATAATCAAATTAATAAATTTAAAAAATTAAAGGATTATTTTAATTAATTTATATTTGAATTACTGTCATTACTATCAGTACAATCAATTACATATCCTGCTGGTTGAGGACAAGATAGTTTATTATTTGTAGGATTTCCATAACCATCTCCATCAGCATCCCTACAATAAAAATTCTGGGGAAGACCTTCATCTATTTGCCCATCACAATTATCATCAATACCATTACAAACTTCGGCAATATTTGTATTTATATTTGAATTATTATCATTACAATCCAGATTATTAATTACATAACCCTTGGGTAAAAAACAAGCTAATTTATTATTAGTAGAAGAATTTCCATAACCATCTCCATCATTATCCATATAATAAATATTTTTTAAAACACCTTCGTCTATTTGTCCATCACAATTATCATCCATATCATTACAAACTTCAGCGCCGTCTTGATTTATGTCTGCATTATTATCATTACAATCCAGATTATTAGTTACATAACCTTCTGGTAAAAAACAAGCTAATTTATTATTAGTAAAAGAATTTCCATAACCATCTCCATCATTATCCATATAATAAATATTTTTTGGTTCACAATTAGATGTTGGTTCTTCTGTTGAATAGATATAATTTGTTTTTGAATTAGCTGTTTCACCACAACTTGTTAAACTTAAACCCCAAAAAGCTAAACTGGTAGCTAAACCATAAACAACTAGTTTTTCAGTTAAAGATTTTCTTATTCTATTTAAAAACGTAACATTAATCTTTTGTTCTAATCCCATAGTGATTAAATTAAGTACAAAAACTATATAAAACTTTCGGTTGAATAAAATTGTTGAAAATATCTTCTAAAATAAGTTTTTAAGAAATTTATCTTCAAATTTTACTGATCTTCTTTCAAGAATAAAATAGACAAGAATATAATTAGAAATCCACCTAATATTGAAATTAAATAAGATATCCATCCTAATTCTCTTAATCTTAAATAAATGATAATTGCCCCTAATATTCCCATAAATACAACTAAAACATAATCTTTTTTTCTTACAGGTTGTTTTTTAACTGGTTTTTCTTCTGTTGTTAAAACAGTTATCGCGCCAAAAAAAACTACTATTACCATAAAATAATTTATGTTAATATAGTGATTTACATAATCTGGGTAAAATTCTCTTATTAGCAATGTTAATAAAAATAAGATTAGTATATATTGAAAGATGTTTCTTGCTAGGTTTTTTCCCGCTTTCTTTAGTTTTTGTTTTAATTCATATTCCATAATACATAATACATAAACCTTATATATTCTTTTTAAGCCTTTTGTTTATGGCAAAAGATCTTTTAAAGAGTAGTTCTATAATGCTAGTTTCTATATTAATTGCCAATGTATTTGCTTATTTTTTACAGGTTTATTATGGAAGAGTTTTAGGTCCTATTGACTATGGTATATTTGGTACATTAATGTCAATCTTAATGATACTGACTGTTCCTATCACAGTTATTGGCAATGTGGTTACAAAGTTTGTTTCTTCATTTAAAGCAAAAGAAGAATATGGAAAGATTAATTCTTTTATTTTTAGTGCTATTAAAAAATTAACTGTTTATGGGTTATTTGGATTTGTTGTTATTGTTGTTTTAAGCCCGTTTATTGCTAATTATATTAAATTAGATTCTAAATTACCTCTTATTTTTGTTGGATTAACATTATTATTTTCAGTTATTTTACCTATTACTCGTGGTGCTTTGCAAGGTCTGCAAAAATTTAATGACCTAGCTTTTAACAATGTGTTTGAGTCTATTGTTAGACTAATTTTAGGTATCTTGTTGCTTAAGCTTGGTCTTGGCGTTAATGGGGCTGTCTTGTCATATGGTTTTGGGTATTTATCTGCATTTTTAATAACATTTATATCTTTAAGATTCTTGTTTGGAAAAGAAGATAGGAAAATAAATGTCAAAGAAATTTATGATTATACTTATCCTGTTTTAGTTGCTATTGTTTGTTTAAGTATATTGATTAATTTTCCAACGATACTGGTTAAGCATTATTTTAGTTCTTTGGAGGCTGGTTATTGGAATGCAGCTTTGACTATAGCTAGATTGATTGGGTTTGTTAGTGCTGCTTTTTCAGGCGTGATGTTTGCTAAAGTTGCTGAAGGTCATGAGAGAAAAGAAGAAACTATGCATTTTTTGAATAAAAGTTTGATTTATGCAGGTATTTGTTCTTTGGGATTTTTAGGGTTAATCTGGCTTTTTCCTGAATTTGTTGTTAAATTATTATTCTCTTCTGGATATGAAGGAAGTGTTGTTTTATTGAAATTGTTAAGTTTTGTCCTTGTATTTAATAGTTTGAATTTATTAATAATTAATTATGAACTTGTTTTGAAGAAATTTAAGGTTGTTTTATTGTTAGTTGTTTTAACTCTTTTAGAAATTACTTTAATATTATTATTTCATAATACCTTATTAGAAGTAATATATATAATGTTGGCTGTTAATTTTTTAATATTTATTATTGAATTAATTAGAACTTCCACTCTTTTATCAAAGTTTCAACATCACCATTAAATTCTTTTGATTGAATCATCCATGTGTTATTTTTCCATTCTAATTTAGCATCATTTAAGATTGCTATGTATAATGGTGCGAAAGTGTTTTCATTTTCTTTTTGAGAAATAAATGGTCTAAATACTTGCCATTTAAATAAATTATCTATATAATCAATTTTATCTGCATAAATTATAATTGCATTTTGGTTATTATAAAAAATTTGATATGATTTTGTTGGAATTGTTTTATAATTTGTCCCGACTAATTCTATTGCTACTTCCTGTGGTAAATCTTTAAACAAAGGGTTATTTATATCCTGTTCTTCCCCATCTAAAATTATTTTTTTTAGTTTATCTGTCATCTTTATTTCATAATCATTTTTAAGAATTGTTCCATTTGATAAATAAATATTATAATTATTAATAATCAAACCATAACCTGCCCCCTTTAGGTTTAAATTATTTCTAACTTCTGCAAATAATTGAACTTTAAAAATAGGTTTATTTTTAAGAATTGTGAATATATAACCTACTTTGACGGGATCTTTTTCTTCATTATACCAATATACTTTTGTAGTAGAATTCTCTTCTATTATTTTAAAATCCGTTTCTTTAAAGAAAAAACCTGTAGTTATTTCTTTTCTTTGTTCTAATAAGATTTTATCTTCTGAATTTAATAAAGTATAATTTGTCCCATTTAATTCTATTATTTTTCTATATTGATTTGTTCCAAGAACTCTATTTTCTTTATTATAATTTAGTATTGTTTCCCACCCATTAAAAATTAAGAATTTATTTTTATAATTATAAATTTCAATTGAGCTTCCTATATATCCTTTAGTTAATATCTTAATAGGTTGATTGTATAATATTGGACCTTCTGGGTTCCCTACAAAAAATATAATAGATATTAAAAGTAATACAAGGCTACTGAAAATTAAAGTTTTAATTAATTGTTTTTTCATATTATATCAAATAATGGAAGTTTTAAATAAGTTTTGTTTTTGATTATTATAGTTTTAATACTTCAATATATAGTTAACAAAGAAAGATTATTTTCGTTCAAAAAAAATTTGTGGAGTATAAATGTCTTCATTTCTTAATAAATTCTCTAATTCTTCATAACTTTTTCCTATAATCCCAAATTTTGGTAATTTAAATAACTTACGAAGCCAATTAATTAATTTTATATCTTTATAATTATATGGGGCAACTTCAGTAATAATTGCTTTTATTTTAAAATTATTCTTCTTTAATGTATTAATCAATTCTTTCATATCTTCTCTACTCATTAAACCTAACCAGTAAGGGTGTAATTCCATGAATATTTTTAAAGGTTTTCCTTCTTTTAACATTTTTTTCATCCCCTTTAAAATTTGGCATTCGTATCCCTCAACATCCATCCTTATCAAAGAAGGATTTTTTTTAACATTTTTTTCAATAAATTTATCAAGAGTTATTAATGGAACTTTAATCTCTTCAAGTACTTTTGTATTTGGGTTCTTTGTGAATGATGACCAATTACATTTATCTGAAATGTTCATTATTCCAATTTCATTTTTGTCCCCTATTGCATATTGAAAAATAGAAATATTTTTGTATTTATTTAATTTGACATTTTCGTTTAATAATTTATTATTTTTTGGGATTGGTTCAATGGCGTATATTTTTCCTTTTTTTGCTAATCTTGCTTCTAAAAGAGCATAATAACCTATATTTGCGCCAATATCAATAATAATATCTTTTGTTTTTATAATCTTTTTGACAAATTCAGTTGAAAACCTTTCTCTTTTTTTATGAACAGATAATTCCTTAGATATACCTTTATCCTTTAAATCCACATACATACTACTATCATTTACAATAATTTTATTATAAATTTCTCCTTTTTTTATAAATTTTATTAAATCATATTTTAATTCCTCTATTGTTTTATTTTTTAAAGAAATAAGATAATACAAAATTCCAAATAATAGTAGATTTATTCTTCCTTCTTTGATTGCCCTTACCCCTTTTTTGAATATATTATCTTTTGTCATTTTAACTTTATTTAAGTAAGATAGTATTTAAATCTAACTCTTTTTTTAATTTAAATGGAACTTCTAATTCTGGGTTTACCCCAAAAATATATATATTAGATTCAGGATTTTCATATATAAGTGTAAAATATTTTTGATTATAAAATTTGTCCAAAAGTTTTTTATTTAAACTTTTTTTATCGATCCAAGAAAATGTTTTTTTATTAAATATAACTACAATATTCTCAATATTTTTATTACATAATTTTGGATTAAATTCATAATATTGACAAGTGAATTCTTTTTTGCTTACCAATTCTTTTATTTTAATATATGCTTTAAAAGAATCTTTTTCTGATAAAAATCTTATTATTTCATTTTTTTGGGGATACTTTTCAGGATAGTAGCTACTTCTTAATAATAATCCAATTTTATTTCTATTCGAAAGACCTGAAACCATAGCATCCGTATAAGGGTCACTAATGATTATGGTATTAATTGGCGTTATTTCTTTTATAAAATACCCTACTTTAAATTCTTCATAAATAAAATTGGAATAATGATTATAAGGGGTTGGTTGAGATATAAACGGACCCATATAATTTATTAAATTCCCAAATAGAATTAATATAAATGTTAAAATTATTAAATTCCCCACTAATCTTCCATAAATAAATTTTTTTTGATACCTTATTAATATAAATATCGCATATGCTGAAATGTAAGAAGCAAAAATAGGTAAAAAGGTTAATACTCTTTCTAACCCTCCAATTGGAAAAAAATATATTGAGATAATAAAAGAAAACATAACTAAAATTAAAGAGTTCTTTATTTTTTTATTATGCTCTGAGATAAATAGCAAAATTATTCCGAGGAGTGTAAAAAAAGAAAAAAGATTTAAATTTATGAAAAGATAATTATATTTATCCATTAATTTTGTTGATAAAACATTTGGTGCATCTCCATAAATATTTATTTCAAATATAGGGAATAGATTTAATAAAACATTAATAAATATTAATATAAAGATAAAAACTAATATTTTTTTAAAATTCCAAAACTTAGGATTAAATTTTAACAATATAGAATAAATGACTAAAAGGAATAACATAATAAATCCCATTGATAAATGAATAAATAAAGAGCTAAAAATCAAGATGATACAAACTAAAAATATACTCCTAATTTCTTTTTCTTTAAAAATAGAACTTATTTTAATTAAGATAAGAGATAAGGCGAATAAAATAAATATAATAATTCCTGAAATTTCTCTAAATAAATAATAAGTTTTATACAAAATAAAAGTTAATATAGATGTTATCAATATTAAATATAACCCTAAATAAATCAAATTTTTGGTATTTGCTTGTATTAAATTATCAGTACTTTTTCTTGAAGATATATCTGTTATAAGATAAAGGGCAAATGGGAAGATTAAATAAATTAATAATTTAGGAGTGAAATTCCATAAACCCAAAGATTCTATGATAATCCAAGAAGATATAATAGAAGATATAATTGCTAATAGTTTGTTATTAGAAAATTTATTCACAAATAAAAATATTCCCAATGCAAATAAAGTGTAAGTAAGAAATCTTATGACCCAAAAAATTGTGAAAGTATTTAAAACTATTTTAAATAACATCAAAATTGTTGAAACAAAAATTGTAAAGAAGGGAATATAAGGTATATCAAAAAGAAGTTCATTATTTTCAACTAAATTTAAAGTATTATAATTATGCCTAAACATATCGCTGCCATAAAAAAGAGGGTATGGTGAAAAATAAGAAATAAAAAATGAGCTAATCACACCTAGAAATATTACTAAAAATATTATTTTATTGATTTTTATATTTTTGGATTCAATTTTATCATCATTTTTGAGAATTATAAAGTTAGAAAGAATAAAAATCCCAAGTATAATTAAATAATAGATCCAATTAAAACCTATTAAATAATCTAAAATTAATGCTGTTAGAGTTAAAATAATAACCCCTAAAAGAAAAGATAATAAAAAAATTGAAAGTTTGTTTAAGTTTATTTCGACCTTTAAAATATTTTGTAAAAATTTTAATGATGGTAATCCTATCAAATAAGGGACAAATAAAAATCCAGGTAAAGCCAAAAAAGCTTTAATAATTTCTTGAATTGGAAAAATCCAACAAATTCCCCCGACAATTATCAGGTATAATAATGCTATTAAATTTAGTGAAAATTTCATTTTTATCCTCAAATTAATTTTCTAATTAGTTTATAATATTTTTTAATAATTGGATTTGCAATGTAATCTAAAAAAGGATTTTTTATTTCTTCAAATTTAATTTCATTAGAAAATAACTTTATTATTTCCTTGTCTTTAATCTTCCTTTCAATTTGTATCTTCTTCCTTTTTGTTAATGTATTTTTAATTGTAAGAAAAAAGTCTTTATATCCTTTTATTTTTTCTGTAAAAAATCCTTTATATACAGAATAAAATAACAAACCAATTTCAGTAAATAAAAATGCAGGCGATATTAATATAAGTGTTTTTAGTTCATAATTTTTTAAGAGTATTGTAAGTCTATTTCTTTCTAAATAGTACATTTTAAGATTATTTCTAGAAAAATTATACTTATGATATACAATCGAATTAGGAGCTAATAAATTCTTATAACCTTGTAACAATACTCTCCACCCAAAATCTAAATCTTCCCCATACAGAAAAAAATCTTTATCTAATAATCCAATTTTATTTATTACTTCTCTTTTAATTAATATTGAAGCTCCACTAGAAAAGTTTATTTCCCTTATATTATTTACTTCATTTTTATCTTTTAAATAATCCATACAATAACCAAAACCAAGAAAATTTATTGCATTGCCAGCAGTATTTATTTTATTTTTTTTATCAAATAGGAGGATTTTAGATTGACAGGTCCCTATATATTTATCACTTTCTGCAACTTTAACTAATTCCCCCAACCAATCTTTGTCAACTAATGTATCCATATTTAAAAGTATTATATATTCCCCCTTACTATTCTGGATACCCATATTATTACCTCCAGAATATCCTAAATTTTCCTTATTTTTTATAAGTTTTATCTTAGGAAAATATTTCTTAATCAATTTTATGGAATTATCTGTTGAATTATTGTCCACAACAATTATTTCATAATTTTTATATTTTTGTTTTTTTAGCGAATCTAAACAATCTTTGATATAATTTTCACCATTCCAATTCAATATCACTACAGAAACTAATTTCATTTCAACCCTTTCAAAGCTTTATCTCTTACAATTTCTTCAACTCTTTTATTATTATTCTTAACAAGCCCATACATAAAAAAGACCAGAGTAAACAAAACTAAAAACCCCGCAATTGTAAGCAAATCCATTACCCTCACAATATGCAACGGTTTTAAAAATACACTTTCAAGATCAGGAAACAATATGGCAAACCCAAAACCAAGCCATAATACTAACCATAATCCTAATTCAAGAGCATTAAATTCGTTTCTTTTATAATGCATATAAGTCAAATATATTACTATTAAACAAAAAATTATTCCAATTATCTGTACTCCTAAAATCATATTGTTAATCTCCAAATAACCATATTTAAAAATATTTTAAATCCATCAATAAATGTTGTTCCTTTGTACTTATCGTTATAAATTGTTTTTATATTTACTTCCTTATAACTTAATTTATTTTTCCCAGCTCTTGCAATCATCTCAGTTTCAACAGAATATGCTGTAGAATTCCATCTTATTTTTTTATAAGCTTCTGCAGTAAATGCTCTAAATCCAGATTGAGTATCTGATATAGAAATACCAAATAGTATCTTTGTAATAAAAGAAAGACCTTTATTGCCTATTTTAGCAACCAAAGGCATATTTTCATTAAATTTTCTAACTCCAAAAACAATATCAGAACAATTTAATGTTTTAATTAAATCAGAAATTTCTGAAGGATCATGTTGTCCATCTGCATCTAATACTACAATATGTGTTGCATTTAATTTTAATGCGGCTTCACAACCTGTTTTTAATGTAGCTCCCTTTCCTAAATTAACAATATGCTTTAAGACTATAACGCCCATATTTTTAGCTTCATTAAATGTATTATCTTTAGAACAATCATCAATAACTATAACTTCATCTACATATTTTTTAGTTTTTGATATTACCCCTCCAATATATTTTTCTTCATTATATGCAGGAATAACTGCTACAATTTTCATTTTCAATCCTCATCCTCTGCCAAGATATCCACTACTTCTTCGAATTTTTTCATTAAAAAACCTTTCTGTTTGTCTTCATCCTTTTTAACGCTGGTTTTATCAGGCTTTGGGTATCTTTGGAATTGCAAGTACTCTTTTACGTCTTTAATGTCATTATTAATCTTCTTTAAAATATCGGCATCTTTTTCGATTTTATTTTTAAAATTATCTTTTAAAGAACTAATATCATTATCAATTTTTTTTAAAATATTCTTAGAAGGAAGGTCTTCCATTTTACTTTTAAAAGTATAAAGCTCTTCCTTTAAAGCTATAATCTCCTTTATTTGCTTATTTTGCGTTTCTTTAAGGTCTTTTATTTCATTTTTAATTGAATTAACAGAATCAAGCATTACATTAAAATTATCAATTTGTATAGAATTAGCCTTTAATTCCATTATATCTTTTTTAACTGCTCTAAAAGAATTTTTAAGCTTCTCTTCTATCTCTTGAAGTTCTACCATTTTAGTTACTCTTGAGTAATAGTATGTTTATAAACGTTTCTATTTTCTCAAACCGCAACCAAAAACCTTATAAACATTTACTTTAATAGATTTATACTATAAAATGGTTAATTACAAGAAAAGTATAGTAAGTATAGTTCTAACAATTTTTGTAATATCAATGCTTTTTTTATCCGGTCCTGTAAGTGCTTTAACAGTTGCTGTAACTCAGCCAAATAATGCAAATAAAGGCAATGATGTTTCTTTCTCAATAACAAATGAAATAAATGATCCTGATTTATTGCCGATACAATATACAGATTTGGTTATAACTGGTCCAAATGGTTTTTCAAAGACATGTAGAATAAATCCTGATGGAACAGATGATTGTGCTGATGTGGATATTACTGTTTCCTCTAGTCCAACTATAACTTATGTTAGCGGAACTCAATATGGTTATGATCAAAATTTGGGTTTAGGATATAATTTAGGCAATGGTTTTGGTTATCAAAGCGGAGGCACAGGAACAATAACTTACGATATTGTATGGCATACTTCTTCAACATTAGATGATGGAACTTATAATGCTAATGCAGCAGTTTTTTCCCAAGGAAGTAGTTCATCTCATACATTTAATTCACCATTAAAATCATTCACAATTACTACAGCAAGCCAAGGCGGAAATTCCGGCGGTGGCGGTGGCGGAGGACATAATTTTGTAAATGAAAATACTACAACTCCTACAGTAATAACTACACCTGCAGAAAATCCAATTACACCTAATCCAACAGAAGAAGTTGCACCTAATCCAACAGAAGAAGTTGTGCCAATAGCATCAAGCAGTCCAACAGGTTTTGCTATAGTTGGCGATTTAGTAAAGAAAAATCCTATCATATCAATAATATCTGCATTAGCAGTATTAAGCTTGTTAGGTTACGGATTCTATTGGTTAAGAAAAAAATAAATGGGAAATTTTCATAAAAATAAAAATGGCTATCCTGTATGGAATGATTCTGGCAGATTAGTTCATAGAACAGTCTCTAAGCCAAAAGGTAATCAAGTTACACATCATAAAGATGGTAATCCATCCAACTTTAGAAAATCAAATTTAGTAAATATGGGCAAAAGAGAACATTCTTCATTACATACTAAAAAAAGAAGCTGGTTCTAAACATAACAAAGTTTAAGCAATAATTATTTCTTAAACAAAATTCAATTAGTAAAAAGATATATTTCTCATCTAAATTTCAATAAAGAATATGGTTTGCAATATGGGATTGATAATTCACAGATAGCTATAGGATATTTCAATTATGAATACAGAAAATTTGTAGAAGAATATTTTGAAAAACACTTTAAACATATAGAAGGAAATGGAAAAGAAAGATTGAAAGAAAAGGTTATAATAAATGGGTTGGATTATTATAAGAAAACTCTTGAAAAAAGATTAGAAAGTTTATAATTTTTTTATATCTTTATAACCTAAAATATAAATCTTTATATACTTACTAATCATTAAAATTATATGGAGATATAAAATGGGCTTGGATAAAAAGGCAGAAGAAAATTTGCAAAAAAATCATGAATTTGCTGAAAAGAATCTAACAACTTTATTAGAATGTTTTCCCGGTAAATTTGTCCTTATAAATGACCAGAAAATAATTGATGGATATAATACTTTAAAAGAAGCTGCTGAAGAAGGCTTTAAAAGATTTGGACCATCTGGTTTCTGCATTTACGAAACTACTGAAACTTACAACGATATTCTTCCAGACGAATGTTGATTATAATTTCTTTATGTCTTTAACCTTGCCAAAATAATAAGTTTTAGTTTCCACGATAAAAACTTCAAATTTATCAAGATTATGCTGCAAAAAAGGGCTTAATAATTTTTCTCTTAATATGTCGCTTCCTGTACTTATGGGATTTAAAGAAGGCATTACTATTAATTTTTTATTCTTGTATTTGCCTTTTAAAAAACACCTGTAAATTTCTCTCCTTGAACCTTTCTGCAATGTTATTGAAGGATGCTCATGACCTATAATTATTGATTTTGAAGCAGTAAAATCTTTGTTTTGAGGTATTAAATCTCCATGGCATATGTAAATATCGTTTATTTTATAATAATCCTTTATATCTATCTCTTTTCTTTCTGCTATGGGTTTTAGTATTGCATCATGATTCCCTTTAATTATAATTAACTTAGATTTTTCTTTTATAATATCAATTAATTTGGAGATTTGGGACCATTCTGTGCCTGAGATAGAGCCAAATTCATGCTTAAAATCACCTGTTATTACAACGATTTTTGGATTTAATTCTTTTAAGAATAATATTATTTTATCTTTTATCAGCTTGAATTGGTCTAAAGGAAAAGAAAATCCTCTTTTGTGAATTAACTCTTCCTGTCCTAAATGTAAATCGGAAATTATCAAAATCTTTTTATCTTTGATAAATAATCCTAAATTAGTTATTTCAATTCCTTTTTCGATTTCCATTATTTTTATTAGGTTCTTTTATTTATAAATATAGTTTTTATTGAATTTTTTGTTTTGAATATTATAAACAGAACCAAAAGATATATAAATAAGTCTAACTTATTAAAACTAAGGTTGAATAATATGGTGCAAGCACTGGTAGAAATTGATGAAAATACAAACAGAGTGTTAAATGTTGTAAAAGCTAAATACGGCTTAAAGGATAAAGGGGAAGCAATACAGATTGTTGTAGAGAAATATATTGAAGAAGAAGATGAGCCTGAATTAAGACCTGAATATTTGGAAAAACTCAAGAAAATAAGAAAAGGGAAATATATCAACTTTAATTCTATAGAACAATTAAGAAAAGCCACAAGTTAAAGAGGAAACATGCGTAATTGGAAAACAAGCGAATATCTTAAAGAAATAATGAATAAATTATCAAAAAAAGATAAATCACTTTATGAACAACTTTTAAAAAAAATTGAAGAAATTATAAATTGCGCAGATGTTGAACATTATAAAAATTTAAGATATAATATGAAAGACTCAAAACGAGTTCATATTGGCCATTTTGTCCTTGTATTTCAGTATGATAAAAGCACAGATACTATAAATTTTGATGATTTTGACCACCATGATAATATTTATTAATTCTTCTTTTTATTAACACTAATTAAATATCTCTTAATACATCAGTATATTCAACCCATTTACCAAATAAAACCAATAGAACATAAGCATCTCTTGAGTAATCTACATTATGCGAGTCATATTCAATAATCTTTGAAGAACCACTTCCTTCCAGCAAACTATCTATTGTTTGATGATTCACAGCTAACCAAACACCATTTTGCCCGATATTGAACTGTGTTACAAAACAAGAATCTTCGTAAAATTCATAAGGGTTCAACCAGTTAACCCCCAACCGCTTTAATTCTTCATTCCCTAATTCATTCATACCTTTTTGCATTTCATTAGGAATTTTTGATTGCATCACTTCTTTTGCAAAGCCACTATCTAAATAAACCTTAAAATCTTTTTCACTGCAAAAATGAGGAGTCCAAATTGTTCTTTCCATTATTTTATTAGGTTCTTTTATTTATAAATATAGTTTTTATTAAGTTATTAGAAAATTA
>Ga0209542_10010553_pt1 | contig 16616 bp, 14 predicted proteins | sample RifCSPhighO2_01_FD_184028 | JGI IMG/M metagenome (GOLD analysis project Ga0209542, IMG submission 184028) | Soil microbial communities from Rifle, Colorado - Rifle CSP2_plank highO2_0.1 (SPAdes) (version 2) | ecosystem: Environmental > Terrestrial > Deep subsurface > Rock core/Sediment ...
TTGACATTCACAGTAAAAGTCAAGAACGACGGGCTTGTCGAGGCGAACTCGGTGAAAGTCCTGGTCAACGATATTGATTTTGCATTTCCAGAAGTTTCTCCTGCTCTTGTCGACGTGCTCAACGCAGGCCAGACGCAGGACTTCATCGTAACGTTGCATCTGCCGGAGGATTCGGCAAGCAATTACCAGTTCAAGGTCAAAGTTTTGGCTTACGGTGCAAGCATGACGAGAAGGATTTACCTCGAAGTCTTGCCTGAGAAGCTTGAGCCGCAGTTGAGAAGCGGAGGAGCACAACTTCCAGAAACTTTCACAGCAGGACAGGAAACAACTGTCAATTATACTATAGTCAATGACGGAAATGCAGGAACACGCGCAACCGTTGACGTCAACCTGCCTAGCGGATGGACGATAAGGAAAGAGGACCAGAAACAGCCGATAGATGTTGACGAAGCTTCGCAAGAAACAGTTTTGTTCCACGTCACTCCAAGCGACAGCGGAGGAAAGATGGAATTCGTTGCAAGCTACACAGTCGACGGACAGGCTGGCGGACAGGAAAAAACAATATCAGAAAGCTATGACGTGACGATTGAGCAAGGATTTCTCGGCAGCGTCACAGGCATGCTTGCATTCATCGGAAAGCCGGAGTTTTACATACCAGCGCTTCTCGGACTCGGAGCATTCTTCGCAGTGTATTACGGCGCAAGCGGAGGTATCGGAAGTTTGAGATTGCCAAAACCACGATTTTCAAGATTTTCACGTTCGCTTCCACTTGCTTCGACCATCAGTTCGGCAGTAAATTCTGCGACTGACGCGGCAGGCCATGCAGCGAGCAACCTAGGAAAAGGTTTCAACTCCTGGGTGGGAAGAAACGAACAGACATTGCGCTACGTATGGCCAAGGGGAAGCAAAGCCTTGTTTGAATCAATTTTCGCAGGCGCTCTCGGTGCCTCAGCAGGGGCATCAGCAAGCAGAGCAGCGCGCTCAGCACAAAGACCACGACGCATGTCAACATCACCAACCCGAGCATTGCCGAAGATCTCGATGTACGAAAAGTGGGAAATGAGCCACCATCGAGGAAATGGGCTGTAGAAAGGTTTAAATCCTTTTAATTACCTCATAGTGATTACTATGACAACCGATGTCGAACAGATGCTCGAAGTGAGCCAAGTGATGGGAAGCGGTAAGAGAAGCGTTTTGCTTATGATGCTAAACAGCAAGCCGATGTCCTACACGCAGATCGAGAAGGGCTTTCGAAAGTTCGAAATAAAGATCGGCTCGAGCGAAATTTACAAGCATCTTGAAATTCTTTTGAAGTTAAAATACGTTGCAAAGAGGGGAAAGGTCTACCTAGTCACGTTGAAGGGGAAGAAGCTCATCGAAGGAATCGAACAGCTCGTCAACGTCCCTCCAACAGTCCCAAGATTGGAAATGGTTTTCTGAAGAACAGCGACCAGAACAATTACCTGAGACGACCTGAGAATTGACAGTAAAATAATAAATTCTCAGAAATGAAATAATAATATGCTGGGAATTGAAAGAATCGCAGAAAAATTATTTTCAAGACAAAATTCTCTGGGCGGTTTGCCTTTAGAACTGCAAGGTTCACATGCAAGGTACACTAAAAAACGAAACATAATTTTGGCTTACATCCTTCGTCATTCTGAACTTCTCTATCTTGGCATGGATGAAATTTATAGAAGTTTTTTGGCAGAAGCTCGCCCGGACGTGAAAGCAAGATTTGATTTCGAGTCCCAGACAAACAAAAAATCTTTCATAAAAGTAATTGAAGAGCACAGAGATTATTGCGCCGCTCGTTTGGGTCCAAGCACGGCAGCGCAAATAACAAAGATATTGCCTCTGCTGAGCAGTGAGGAAGAATACGCAAAATCCTTCATGGTCGATGAAAGAGGTGATGGAAGAAATAATGCAGAGAATACAAAAACCGAATAACTTTTAAGTCTTTATTGAAATTTTTCTACTAAATAGAAAAAAAATTTATACTTGCATGCCGTATGCCAATAAACCTTCTGAAATAAATCTTTTTTACATCAACTCTATAGTGAAAGGTGTGAAGATTGAATAGCAAAAGGAAAATATTTTTCGCTGCGGTGGCGCTTTCATTGGTATTTGCAGCAATTTCTATTTCGCTCTCGTCATTCGTTTTTTCTGCAGGGCCTCGCCATCCGTTCCACGGTTTTGTAATACACATGCCTGATCTCGTGGAAGTCGCCCCAGGCGGACAGATACTTGTCGATGGCGGCGTGACGAACATAGGAGTGTTCGGCTCGCATGAAGTCAAAGTCACTGCCAGCGGCCTGCCAGAAGGATACAACGTGACTTCTGTCCCTGATTATTTCCAAGATCTTTTCACTCTGCGCGAATGGTCGCCTGAAACCGGAGTGGTACGCATTCCAGTAAATCTCAGCATCATTATCGCAGCCCCGTCTGACGCGGTTCCAGGAGTTTACACAGTCAACGTCACTCTTCAGGAAATGCAGTCATGGAGGCAAGTCGCAAACTCCACAGTTTTCATTTTGCGCGTCAGTGGAGAGGCTCCTGCCCCTCAGATTGTGGTGACAAACATAAAAGTTCCGGATCGGGTCGACGAGAATGTTCCTTTCAACATTTCATTCGAAGTTGAAAACAATCAGGCAACAAATCAGTCCGTTGACCTCACAGTCGTTACGCCTGAAGGATGGACTTTCGAACCGGCAGTAGCTTCCGACGTCGTCCCAGGCAACAGCTCCAAGCAATTTTATTTCAGCATCACTCCAACAAATGAAAGCGGTTCATTTTCAATCGTCGTCAACTATCCGTTCCACGGAGTCGTGCTCAACATAACGAAGAGCGGGCCTTTCCTGACAATCGGTGAAGAGGAAGGAATTCTTCCAGGACTTCCAAGCCTTCCAGAAATCTCAGGACTCTTGAACATATCGCTGCCAGCATTTCCAACAGGCGCGCCTGTGAGCGGTTCTGCAGTCGAGCAGGCCCTTAGCTTCGCTTCGGCCAACCCGTTGCTGACAGTCGTCATCGTCGTCGTGATCGCGATTCTCATCTACTACTTCTACACGTCATACAGCATGCCAGGCAGGCGCAAGCCGGAAGAGATGAGCAAGCAGGTCGAGCTGGCAGGCGAAAGAAAAAGCGAACTTGAACACGTGAAAAATAAAACTGTTAATACTTCGGACGAGTCAACTACAATTTCAAGTGCTTAGAGTTTTGCAATGTTGGTTCAAATCCCGTGGGAGCACTTAACTTATTTTTCAAATCACGTTGTTCTTAATTAATCCCTGTCGTCTCACATGGCAGACTAATAAAAATGTTGCCATCCTGAGACCTGACTCTTGATTTTTTCTACCAAATAGAAAAGCTTAAATCCTTAATTATATCACTAAAAAGTAGTGAAAATATGAGAAAAGCTACTTTGGCAACTGTATTAATAACAAGTTTTTTACTGTTTGTAGGTGCTACAATAGCACAAGAAGATCTAACTCCTCCAGTAACAATAAAAACTTATGGCGATTCAAGCACACCTGGTGTATACAACATCCCTTCATGTGAAGGAACAGTACCAGTGAACGTTCACTTCATATCAACAAGCACAACTATAACACTAGCAGCTACTGACGAGGATGAAGGTTCTGGAGTAAATTCTACATGGTATACTGTTTTAGTGCCTGCTGAATGTGAAGCTGGAGATATAGTAGAATACGTTGGTCTTGAAGATAGCAACATTTACGAAAGCTCAGAACAATGTGCATTTGCAGTTGATGACCCAGAGACAGAAGAGTCAGAAACTCAAGAATGTGTGCCTAGTTGGTGGGACTTCAAAGAAGAGCTTATAGGCCCATTAGAGGAAACATTAGAAGGTTTCATTCAATATCAAGAACCATTTGTGATTCCACAGGAATCAGTACACAAAATTTGTTATTTATCTGTAGACAATGCAGAAAATTGGGAATTACCTTTCAAATGTCAGGTTGCCGTAGTTGACGATAATCCACCAACAATATACTCAGCAGAAGTTGATCACCAAATAATTGACTTAGAATATTTTAGTGGCCAGATAGGATATTTTGACGATCCTAAGTGTACATTCTTTGAAATAAACGCAAGTGATACTCATGGAATTGATGATGCTCAGGTAAATGTAGAGGATGCATTACTTGCAATGTTCTATCCACAGGTAACTGACTTACCTAGCTTTTATCAATCGGCTTGGGACAATTATCTAGCACAGGAAATGCATAATATGCCTGCTGCATATTTTGACAGTGAAGCAGGACTTTACAAGTATCAGTTCTGTGCTGGAGAACATCTGTATCATCTTTATGATATGGAAGTAATTTCATGGGACGACTTGAAAAAACTTGTTTCAGAAGAATTAGTTTTGGGTGAGTTTGCATTTCCAATATTAGTTAATGATACAGCAGGTCATGAATCTCAAACATCAGTTAATTTGACAATAACCGACTTGACAGTTCCACTTGAAGAAGGCTGGAACTTAAGGTCAACACCAATAAGATTGGAAGGTGATAAATTTTGGTCTTCTGGGAATATTGATACAATATTGAGATGGGACTCGGCGTCACAATTATGGCAATTAGTTACAGACAACAGCATTTCACCTTTAGATGCATTATACATCCATGCGACAGAAAGGAACCAAATAGGATACATCTTTGAGCGTGATTTGACATCACCTCCAGTAAGGCAATTGGACACGCAGTGGAACTTGGTCGGTCCAGCAAATCAGTTGTCTGATAGCTTGCAAAGCCCATGCTCTAGTAACAGTGATTGGTCGTATGATTACCACTATGATTACGAAGGGTACTACCACTATGACTGGCACTATGACTACTACAAGTACTACTACGGTTCAGGCGAAAGCGATTGGTATTGGGAATGGGGCTGGCACAACGGTGATTACCTGTGGCTCGAAGAAGTCTGTGATCAGTATCTGACATATCTCTGGGATCAGTACACATACATAGGCCAAGCATTCGGTTCACTAGTATACGATGCAAACGGAAATCGTGCCTTGGATGTTGTAATAAGCCCGCAGCAATATCTAAGTTATTCAGACAACTGGGGTTCATGGTACTTCAACCAAGATTCATTCGTATGGATACCACAAATAGAGGAACAAGGCGCTGACCCAGAAAACTACTGGGAGCAGACAGTAAGGAACTTTGGTGGATATTGGGTATTCATGCAAAACTCAGATTTGTTACCAGGATTCACAACAACACCATTATCATTAAGTGGCGGAGACTAGTAAAGCCAGATGGTGAGTGAATATGGAAGCAAAAAACAAGCTCCAATTCTGCGCAATTTTTTTAATTTTCTTTTCTTTGCTAGTAATTTCTTTACCAGTATTAGTTTTAGGTCAAGACTCTTCACCACAATTTCCACATCTTTTTTATGGAACCTCTAAGATTAACGATTTAGATACTCCTGTAGGAACTGTAATAGTTGCAAAAGTTAATGGAGTAGAAAAAGGAAGAATCACTGTAGCTGAAGCCGGGAAATACGGTGGGTTATCTGGAAATCAAAACAAATTATTGGTCCAAGGAAATATTGAGGAAGGTGCGGAGATAGAATTTTACATTTCTGGAGTAAAAGCAAACGAGGTGCATTCTTTCGAGAGTGGGGACATTACTGAAAAAAATATAACTTGGAACTTCCCTTCAACAATTGAAATATCGCAGACTCCGATATCTAATGAGCCGATAACATGCGTATCTGGAACTACAATAAAAGTTGTCATGCAGGGGTTAGAATTACAAACAAGTTGCGATGATGCTGCTGCAGGTACGATAAACAATGTAACTGATCTTGGTAGTACTTATTTTATTGGTTCGCCAGAAGGAACAAGTTCTGTGTCAAACACATTTGAAATATCTGTAAGTGGAAATTTTGACGTAATTGCAGTCATGAGCTACAATGATACAGGAATTGATGAAAGTACAATTACAGTGTATAAATTTGTTGGTGGATCTTGGGTTTCTATTCCTTCTTCGGATATAATTTCTATTGATACAGTTAATAACAAAATAACTTTCCGCCTTACTCCTGGAACACCATACGCTGGATTTGGTTCGGAACAGATACCTACTCCTGCAACACCTACAAACACCCCATCTGGACCGACCGGTGGTGGGGGTGGAGGAGGGGGCACTGCGGCTTTAACAGCACAACCCACAGCAACTACAACTCCTGCAATTACAGAAACTAGTCCGCAACAACCAACAACACCCACAACTACTCCAACAACGACAGCCACGGTTTCGCAGCCTACAAATCCGTTAACTGGTTTTGTTGCATTCGTTACATCTCCAAATGGTATTATGGTCTCTATTTCAGTATTGGCAGTGCTTGCATTGAGCGTATGGTATTTTGGATTTAAGAAAAGTAAAAAGACAGAAATTTCAGAGGTTCAAAATAATGAAGTCCAAAATCAACAAACTGAAACTACTATTTAGCTCATATCAAAATCTAAACAATCCATTTGCCAGAAGTAAGAAAATATTATCTATTTACTTGCTTCTAGTTGCTGAACTATTCTCTTTGTGTTATCACTCGTATCTCTCCACCTTCACGCTTTTTTATTGGAATGTTTTTGAAAAATTGCTTACAACTGTAAAAAATCAATTTCTAAAAATATTGTCATGATGATCGTAGTCTTCAAGCGTAACTATTTTGTTCTTCTCATCAATAGAAAATGTCAAAATGTAATGCCCAAAATGAACTCTTCTAAAACCCTTCATAATGTTGCCAAGAGGCTTGAATCTATGAGGATTTTCAACTATTTCTGGAAGTTTCCTTGCGATTGTCTCAAGCTGTTTCGGGTTCTTCTTGGCAAGCTTTTTGAATATCAAATCTATCTTAGGACTGTTCTCTATTGAGTACATTTTATTTCAATCCGTAACGCTTTTTGAAATCTTCGACAGATCCTATTTTTATGTGTCTGCCTTTATGGATTTTTTCCAGCTTCTTGATGTACTCAGGCCTAACTTCAGGTTCAATCCTAACAAATTTCTTGAATTCATGTGCCATGAAATTAATCGCTTGAGATTTGTCTTTTAGTCCATACTCTGCCTTAAGGTGATTTAGAATCTTGTTTGCTTCCTTTTCGATTTCGACTATTGCTTTGACCATATTAATATGATATTAATACGCTTATTTAAACATAACTTTTACCGCAGTATTAAAGCGATGTTGCCAAAAAAATTAATTATGGCTGTAAATAAAATCCCCTGAAATTTAATGCCTGATAATCTCGCTTGCCTTGTTTGCAAGTTGCTGCAAGATATTTCTCGGAATCCTTGTCTCATGTGAAAGTTTCTGCAAGTCTCCCTCGATCAGCTGCTTCAGCAACACGATCCCAGCGTCTCCGAGACGGTCGAAAATTTTTGTGTCAACGCCTTTCAGCAGCGTGACTGGATGAAAGTTGTGCTCCTCGACGATTTCCTCAAGGCCTCGCTGCGGAGGGTCGCGCCAGCCGGTGTGGGAAATGCCTCTGCAATCGCCGTAGCGTATCGCATGTTCGCTCAGCTTCGTGTTGGTAATTACCAGCGTGCGGTTGAAGTTGTATCTGTTCTTCCCTTCCTTGAATCCTTCCTGCATGTCCTCGTACGTGGCGCGCGCCTCGAGAAACACGCCGACGCCTGTGAACGTGTGAGACTGGATGTGGTGCTTGACCTCTACGTAAACTGTCTCGCCGCCTTTTTTCGCAATTGCATCAATTTCATGATCAACGCATCTGCCATAAACAATCTGATTCGCATCGACTTTGTAGCCTTCCGCCTCGAGCAGCAGCTGTATGAAGCGCTCGAAGTCCGGCTTGCTGCGCATGTTGCTTATTGCCTCCCTCAGGTCGATGCGGTGGCCGATTTCCGGTCGGTGGGCTTTCAAATAAGTGAAAATCATCTGCAGGATTTTCTTCGTCGGTATCCCTTCGTACACCTTGCCTGCCACTCGGTCTGCGACATCGCGTGCCTGTTGCGGAGTCGCGTGCATCCTGAGGCAGGTGTTGTAAATTTTGTTTTTGTCGAAGGGCTGCTTTGTCCCGTCGGCTTTTGTTACATTGACCATGGCACGTTCACCGTAAGTATCAATAAATAACATTTATTTTGGAAAGCTTTATTTACTATCAAATAGAAAACAGTTTTGTCAGAGATTTGTCAGAAGCTTGTCAAAGCTTGTCTGGTGTGGTGCTGGCCAATGGGAAAAGTAAGAAAAAAATCCAAACAGTTCAAACATATAAATAGCGCTAGGCTTGAAAATTTTGAAAGCTTGTCAAGCTCAATTTCGTCTCTTGAGAGTAAAATCGCAAAATTAATAAATGTTCTTGAAAAGATTGACCGAGCGAGCGCTTTCGAGCAATCAATTCGAAACCGAGCAAAAAACGAGCAAGAGCTCGGATTGACCGAGCAGCGGTCCGAGCAATCGCTCAGCAGCTACAGGAAATCGAGCAAAGGGTTCAACGGCACAACTATGCAGAAAGTAATGGGTAGGAATCGGGAATTGCTTACGCTGCTCATCAACGAAGGCTTTCACACATACGCAGAAATTTCCAAGAAAATGGACATATCAGAATCCCGCGCGAGGGCATATGTCACGGAATTGAAGAAAAATTTCAACATACCGATAAAAAAAATAAGAGATTCGGAAGGTTATAAAATCGGAATTGACGTAAGTTTTGTTGACAGAATTCTCTCGGCAGCAAAGGTGGAATGAAAAAAGAACTGAAAAAGGAATGAACAAAGCTCAAAAAACTCAAATTCTTTCCCTAACTTTTTCTTGAAAAGCGAGCTTGCTCGGAATAACTGAAAAGTGATGAAACAGTGAAATGCAAAACCATATAAAGCTTTATATAGCGTACAATTCGAAATATTTTTCAATGACAGGAATGTCTGTGGGTGTGAAGAGTAGAATACTCGATACTATACGCAAAAAACCCATGTCCTTGAGCGCATTGTCGCGGCTTCTGAATGTTAGGAGAGATTTTATTTCCGGATATCTGGAGGCTATGCGTCATGAAGGCGAGGTAGAACTTGTTTCTGTGGGCCGGTCAAAGGTCTACAGTCCGAAACAAAACAAAATTGCGAGGTAAAATTGCTAGGTAAGTGAGGTAAAAATTTGATGAATAAAAAAGAAAAAGAAAAAATCGGAAAAAATTTCGATGAGAAACCTTTGAAAACAGTTTTGCCTGCTGCATTTTTCATATTTGCGTTTAGCTTTGCCTTTAGCTTTGCCTTTAGCTTCATATTTGCGTCTCCTGCTTTCGCTGCGTCCAATTTCACTGCAGAGATATGGACGATGAGCAACATAACTGATTTTACGAAAATCAACCGCACTACTTTTACTGCACTGACAAGCCAGAACTTCACTTTGAGGATAAACAATTCTGCAACTTCCACTGACAACATTATTCAGGTCAACATTTCAAACGCAACAGGCACGGGCAGCAACGGACTTGGAGGATATGTCGTGACAGAGGCTTCTGGCCCCGGATGGGCTTGCTCTGTCAGCGTTTCGTTCATCAATTGTACTGCTGGGGCAGGGTATCTCGTCACACCCAACAACAACTCGCTGATTAATTTGTCTGTGAGCACGCCGATTGCAGGGGCTGGAAACGAGAGCATGTGGGCTCTTGCTGTAACCGACAACGCCAGCACGCCGATAACGAACTACGGTTCTGTTTACACAGTCGCTGCTGATCAAGGAGATATTGCATATGATATAAAAGATGAGTTAGCGAATATTTTGTACAATTCCAGTGTGACTTTGTTAAATCCAACGGGCGGCCTTACAATCAACACAGGAAGGGCGACTGTGAAAGACGATGCGACGAACAATCAGGGATGGAACGACACGTTTATCAACGGACTTATTCTTTTCAGGAAAGGATCGGGGGCTAACGCAGCTATACAATCTTCGGCAAATGGAAATTATGACTTCAATATAACTGGAATTGGCTATGTCAATGTCTCCTCGACTGGTAATTCTCACGCGCAAAATGGCTTCAATTCAAACAGAAACGCGCAGAACTACGCTTTCAAGATAAGAACTGTCAATGACGAATTGAACATAACGGTTCCGCAGAACGCTACTGACTCGCTGAACGTCTTCACGTCAGGCGGAGCGCTAGCAACAGCGACCAACAAAACGTTTGCAAGCAACGGCAACTGGTATGTTGCAATTGGGGCAGGGAATTATATTTTTGAATATATGACAAGAGGATATGTGAAGACAAACACGACTGCAACTCTCAGCTCTGTTACCAGCGCCCAGACAAATGTTGATTACTTCACAGGCGGCAGCGGAAGCGGTCCTGGGCTGCCTTACTCTGTTCGCGTGATTGCATTTGATGAAATCGGAAGGATGGTCAACTTGAACGGTTCAGTTCCCCAGAGTACTAATTTTGCTGCATGGGTTAATGTCACCCCGGCTTCCAACTTCCTCTACCTGAGGTACAACGCCACCGCCAACACAACTTACATCGCTGCAAACGGAACTTTGATGATTAATGTATCTCAGCCAGGTTTTGCCAATGCAACTAACAACAGCGTTATTGCCATATCTAACAGCACCCAAACACTTGTTCAGTTCGGAAACGGTACATTCGGAAACGGGACTGTCGGGACATGCGCGGGCGGAAACAGCAACTGCCAGCCCAACGTCACCTTCACAGTTAAAGTTGTGATAAAAGACGAGTTTGAGAATCCGATTTACGGCGCGACAGTGTGGCTGAATGCTACTGAAGTTCCGATCGGATACATGTATGCGATTGACGGAAGGGTGAACGACTCAGACAACCAGACAAACGGAGTGATTTACTGGGCGTTGCCGAATACAGGCAGCACGAGATGGAGAGTGAACGTAACGAACATCACCGGCTTTCTTGAATGGAACAGTACGAACAACCAATTTTCCGGTGCGGTAAACTTCACTATCAATAATAACAGTCAGTCATCAACGACTTCCTACAATAACTTCACGCTGCTGGTCAACACGAGCGACGAGAACGAGAGAATAATTTACAGCACGAACGCACTCGGCAACATCTCAGACGTCTCGAACGGCACGACCAGCTGCTTCAAGAACTCCACGCGCACAAACATGTGGGGATGCCCGATACAGCCTGGAACCACGGTGGCTGTAAATATATCTGTCAATGCCTCGATACAGAGCGGTTATGTCAACACATCGCTGACTTACACGGCAATTCCCGCAAACTTCTGGTCAAATCAATTCACTAACAAGACATACAACAATTTCACTGTAAGGATTGTGACGAATGACGAGTTTAACCAAAATATTTATGGGACTGGCACTACGAACGTGACAGATGTTGGAAACATATCAGTCTCGTGCGTGCAGAACGTGACGAACACGTTTAACTGGATGTGCCTGCTGCAGACAGGCAACAGCCCGACAAGAATTTTTGTTAACGTTTCGGCAACAAGCGGCTACCTGAATTACAGTTTCACTCATACACCTCCGACGAACAACAACGCGCAGAACCAGAACACTTCATACGGCCAGTTCACTGTACTTATGACCGCGCAAGACGAGTTCAGCTTTCCGATATATGAAACAGGCACTACCAACATCACAAACGTCACGACAAATCCGGCGACAAGCATTGCCTGCAACAGGAACGCCACAAACACGTACAACTGGGGATGCAGAATTTCGGGCGGTGGCATGCCAACTATCTCCGTCAACGTAACGAACTCAAGTGGTTTCTTGAATGCGACAAATGCATCAGTATTTACCGCTCCGACGACCGCAGGTCCGCAGAGCGCAGTATTTTCAAACAACAAATACACCGTACTTCTAACAGCGCGTGACGAATTCAACAATCTTATTTATTCTCCAGCTGGTGCTGCCACGAACATAACAAATGTAGTTTTCAACTACACTGCTAGCCTCGTCACAGGTTCTGGCAACGTCGGCGGAATTGTAAACTGCGCAAAGAATGCAACCAACACAAGCGTCTGGGGATGCCCTGCCCCTGTTTACGGTGCTGCACAGGAAAGGGGTAACGCCACTTCGTTCAACGTCTCAGCAACTAGCGGTTATCTGAACTTTACTTCGCAAGGATTCAACGTGCCGGTGCACACAGACCCAGCAGCGCAAATCACGAACACCTCGGTCAACCTGTATTCGATAAGGATTGCCACTGCTAACGAGTTCAACAATTTGATTTACAACTTCAGCGGAGGCGTTGCAAATGTGAGCGTTGTATATGGAAATGTGACAGGCGGTACTCCAGTATTTTGCAACCTCAACTCTACAAACCAGTCAGTGTGGGGATGCAGGTTCATGCCTGGCATTTTGACTACGACGGCTTTCGTCAACACAAGCAGCGGAAGCGGCTACCTCAACTACAGCTTCACTGTCGCCCCGGCAACAGGCACTAACGCCAGCTCTCAGACGTACAACACGAGCTTCAGCCAGTTCCGCGTGCGCATAAGAAGCGTGGATGAGTTTGCAAATGTCATTTATAATGCGACATCGCCAAGCCCGTTCATCGGCGTGCAGAACGTGACAGACGTTTACATATCCTCACCGTCGATCAACTGCGTGCAGAACGTGACGAACGGGGACTTCTGGGGATGCCCGCTCAACGTGAGCAACCAGATAATACGAGTGAACGTCAGCACTACAAGCGGCTACTTGAACAGCACAAATAAAACTACTTACACGACCCCGCTGACGACTGACACGCAGGCCGACCTCAACTCAAGCAATTCGTATTCAGTTGTTGTTTACACAACAAACTCATTTGGCAGTCTGCTTACAGGAACTAACAACGTCTCGCTTGTTCAGTACAACACAGGCGCGAACTTCGTCGATTGCGTGCGCAACGTGACGAACAGTTCGAATTGGGGCTGCAGAGGCAACGTCACAACTGGGCAGGTGCCCTTCTCTGTTAACATGTCGACAGCAAGCGGCTACATCAACTTCAGCAGCTTCATCATGTCTGGCTATGCGGGAAATGTTACTGGCGCCGTAAGCAACACGCAGAACACTTCAATAACAAGAATGCAGCACAGCGTCAACGTCTCGACGGCAGATGAATTAGGAAACTTACTTAACGCATTTGTAGTTGTTGTTAACGGAACTGCGGGAGCAAGCGTCGAAACGTATTTGACATGCGAGAAAAATGCAACCAACACAAGCGTGTGGGGTTGCGCCATACCGAACTCCACGACAAGAATTGCAGTTGTTAATGTCACTCATTTCGGCTTCGTCAACAGCTCAACGACAGGTGTTGCGATTAACCATACCGGAGGGCAGCCAACAGCAGTCACCTCTTCCCAGCAGTTCACTCTGCGTGTCGGTCTTCTGGACGGAACTGTTGATCCGGCATCAAAGCTCAACGCAACTGTCGCAGTTTTGAGAGACGCCAACACACGCACGCTGTTCAGCTACACGACCTACAACGACACAAACGGTTTCTATTATTTCCCTGTCAACGCAAGCAACGAGACTGCAATAAACGCAACTGTTACAAAGATCGGCTATCAGTCACAAGCTGTCAAGGACAACCGCGCGATATCTACCGAGTCGCAGAGAAGATTCAACCTCACGCTAACGCAAGTTAACGCCTCAGACACAACCGCTCCGACAATAACGGTCACTGCACCTGTTAACACGACAAATGTCTCAAGCTCTACCCCAAGCGTCACATTCACGGTGACTGACGGCAGCGAGGTCGATCTCACAAGCATATCAGTCTCAGGAGTGAGCGGGTTCAGCTCAGCGCAGAACTGCACTGGCAACATTCTGCAGTACTCATGTTCGTTCAAACCTACGCTCACTGACGGAACCAACTACACTGTCACGTTCAACGCTCGCGACGCTTCAGGCAATTCTGCAACCCAACAAACTCTGCAGATCGGCTACTCGTCCAACACAATTGTCACACTCAAGCTCATCAACTCAACTAGAAACGGCATTGCCGATAACACTTTTGCAAACGGATGGACGTACACATTCAACGTCACGCTCGGAACTTCGGGCAACGCGACAAGATTCAGGATGGACGACTGGTGCCTTGTGGGAAGCGACTGCGTAGGCAACAACAAAATCACGATCAGCGGAAATGCTATTATGAACTACACAACTCAGAACGGAACAACGATATTGTACAATGTGAGAAACAACTACAACGAGACAGAGCTCATCTATCCGCTGTTCGACATAGAAGGAACTTCCGGTACGCAGGGCAACGTGACGATATATGTGAAAATCCCGACATCAACAAACGCCGGCTCTTACTCGACAACTTTCGCTGCTGGACTCTATAGTGTGCCTGTGACTGGAGGTTAGGGCGATGAAGCTCTTTAGCCTCTTTTTTGTTTTGTCTTCAATATTTCTTTCTTTATTATTTGTTATTCCCTCGCTAATTTTTGCTGATCCAATTTCCCAATCTGAGAACCAAACTATAACTACTGGCGAAGGAGTGAACGGAACTGTAGGCACAGGCGGAAGCGTCACGACGACCACGACAACGACGACGAGCGTGGCGGCGTCGCCTGGAGCTGGTGGGACTGGCTCTTCTGCTGGCGGTGGAGGTGCTGCTGCGACAACGACAGCAACTGCAGCCCCTGTAGTGGAAACAAAGAAAATTGCAAGCGCAGTCGCAGGAAGCACCATTTCTGTGAATATTACAAAATCAGCAGATCTGAAAATTGACGAAATAAAAATTGATGTGAAGAACGCAGTGAGCAATGTTGAAATTCAAATTAAAGAAAGCTCTGCTCCTGTCGGAAATTTCGCAATCGCGTCTGAAGTCGGAGCGACTTACAAATATTTGGAAATAACAAAGGCAAACATAACCGATGCTGACATATCGGGCGTTACAATAAAGTTTAAAGTCGAAAAGAGCTGGATTTCTGCTAACGGCATAGATCCCAACACGATAAAGCTGAAACGACTGGTGGGAAGCACTTGGACCGACCTTCCAACGACGAAAACCAGCGAGGACGCGACATACATTTATTTTGAGGCCACTTCGCCTGGCCTTTCCCTCTTTGCAATAACCGGAGAGAAAGTAAAGGCCGCAACCACAACCACGACAGCCACCACGACAACTGCTATAATTCCACCGCTGCCGGCCATACCCGCTGGAGCTTGGTACTTCCTGGCGTTAGTAGTAGTTCTTGTTGTCGTAGCATTTGTTCTCAGAAAAAGAAAAATCGTTTGAGAATCATTAAATCTTAAATTACTGATGCTGTGCTCGTTGGGAACACTTAATTGCAGCTGTAAATAAATCTTAAATAGTTAAATGCTCATTAAGCGCATATGTTTCGAGAAAAAATTTTTGTTTTTGCATTGATAGTAATCGTTATCTTTATCTTGTACGAAACAGTGCAGAATTTGTGGACCATCGATGTGTGCGTTTCTTACTACCAGAAGTACGGCAACTTCAACTACACCGTGCCGTTGACAGACAAGCAGACAAACTCTTGGGATTGCTATCACGAATCGCTGAACAAACTCTCGCTTGACGTCATCGCTCTTGTTGTGACTGCTCTTCTTCTAGGCATAGCAATCGGCCACATCAACAGTTCTCTCTTTAATTTCCTCAATCGATGATTTCCTTTTCCTTAATCCATAATTTTTCAAACGTTTTTCCAAAAACCTTACAATATATCCTAGACAAGAAAGTCTTGATTAGCATATGAGGAGATTGTATGGGTATAAATTTATAATTATTGTGCAAAGCTTTCAAACGATATATTTTTAAGGTGACTGAAGGCCAAATATAATATAGCGAAATAGCACAAGCGTGCAAAAGCGCGGGCAAATCTGGTAGGTCATACAGTAAAATGTCGTAAGACAAAAAAAGGCCGAAAGGCTCTCTGTAGGCTGAGTGCAGCAAGCTCTGATGGTCAACCTAGACTTTCGAGATGGAATTGGGCCCTCCCTAGGAGAGAAGCCATCTCCGTAAGTCCGCTGAGCCGATCAACTTGTTGTGCTTGGGGAGTCTATAAACAGGCATTAGGTTGCGAAAGCAAGGAATGAACTGTGACGAGGCTTTCCCTGCCGAGCCCAAAGATAAAATAACTAGTAGTTCAAATCCCACTCCCACATCACATATATGGTGTGTACGGTGTATTGATGATTTTTGATAGTTAACAAACTTAGGAAAAATTTATTTTTTAATTTCCAAGATATTCGTTTCGCATTTCTTTGACTGATTTATCTATCCTGCTTAATTCATTGCGAGTTAATTCTATCTCCGGCAATGAAGCAAGAATTCGTCTTTCGTGATAAGACTCAAGTAGTTGTTTGTATCTCTCTTTAAGTTTATCAAGAAAAAGATAAAATTTGCCTTTGACTGAAATTGAAAAACGATATGGAATAGGTACACCATCGCCAATTTTTCTTCTTCGCAAAAATCCACGATCTGTGAATATATGCAAATATGTACTCGCAATAGTTCTGTCATCAGAAACTAAATCAACAAATGCATTATTTTGAGAAAGTTCATAAGGTGTAATTTTTCCCCCCGAAGCGGCTATGATTTTTAGAAACTTCAAATTAGTAACTGGCATATTTAATTATTTTCAACATCAAAGATTTAAGTTAAT
>Ga0209542_10010554_pt1 | contig 16615 bp, 19 predicted proteins | sample RifCSPhighO2_01_FD_184028 | JGI IMG/M metagenome (GOLD analysis project Ga0209542, IMG submission 184028) | Soil microbial communities from Rifle, Colorado - Rifle CSP2_plank highO2_0.1 (SPAdes) (version 2) | ecosystem: Environmental > Terrestrial > Deep subsurface > Rock core/Sediment ...
AAAGAAGGTCCGCTTATTCTGATGAACCGTTCCAATGCATCATAATCAAATTCATCAATAATTCCATTAGGCACATCACCATCATCCCACTCGGTAACATCCGCACAAGTAATATCTATTCCTGGAGTAGGTAACCCTTGAACATAATCTCTAAGTAAATTTAAGTCTGCTTGAGTTATTACATCATCATTATTTACATCTCCACAAACTGTCACAGTATCATCACAAGTTCCAAATCTATGCTCTCTTGTCCCAGCAACTATTTGTGCAGTTTTAAGAGCATCTAATATGTTAACTCTTCCATTATTATCTAAGTCAGCAGCACAATTTGGTGCATCTCTTCCTGAAGATACTAACGCAATAGCTTGAGCATCAGAAATAGTCAAACTTCCATCATTATTAACATCTCCTCTTATAGTAGAGCCAGGAACCGGCATTAATCCAATTACAAATACAACTAACAACAACCCTAACATTACCCCAATTATAGTTTGTTTTAGTTTCATTTTAAGCCCTCCCAAAGGATATATTACATATTATGGAAAAGGTTCTATTTAAAGGTTTGTCTATCATGTGTTCTTGAAAATAGAGTTTAGAGAAGATGTTTAGAATTTGATTAAAATTAAAAAAATTTCTTCAGATTACTAATGTCCTGATTAGACAAAAAATTAAAAAACAGCTTTATAAATAACTAACTTTAGAAAGTAATATGAAAACCGCAAATATTAAATCCAGAAGAACTTTACCTGTTAATATGGGTGATTTATATTTATTGAAATCTGTAAGCGAGATTTTAGAAAGACCTCTAATTAATAGAGGTTATATTATGGCTCTCAATCACGAAGGAAAATTATATTCTTATTCGTTTGCTGAAAGTGATAATCCTCACGAAATTAGTGAATTAGATAAAATAATTGTTGCTAACTTTGAAGGAAATGATTCAATAGTTCCTATTCCATTTTATGTTAAGAATATTATAGGGGAAAATTCTCCTGCTTTGGAAAGTTATCTAAATCAATATTTTGGAAATAAACACCAAGTCTCAAAAACGGAAAATGGTTTTGCTCTTTTGAAAAGAAATTTAAATGGGAATTTAATTACGTCAGAATCTAAAATGTTTTTTAGAACAGAAGACATTTGTCTTCCAGAACTTAATTTAAAATTATTTATAGCAGCATCTTGTGGAAATTATCCAATTAAAAATTATGTTATTGATTTTATAAAATGAAAGTCAAATTCGTATAGCCAAATGACATCGGAATCTAAGCTATACCCATTTATTGCATTTTCTACAGAATGAATAACAAATCGTATGTCTTGTTTATATGATTTATTTGCAAAGACTTTTAATTCTAATATGATCTTTTTAAACTTGTCATAAATATTTAATGTTTCCGAAATATTTCTCATCAATATTTTTCTGACTTCATTTATTACATAATTAATATGTTTCAGGCAATAATTAAAATATATTTTTCCATCTATTTTATTTTTATCAATACCTAGTTTTGAAGCAGTTACAAGATATAAGTCAGCCACATATTTTTTAATTATTAAATCCGTATTGAAATAAATTTTACTAAATTCAAATGCATTATTTAAAATTTCTTTTTCGTTAGATTTTTTTATTATTGGCAACATACTTTCAAATTCTTCAATAATCTTCTGAAGCCAACTTTCTTTCATAGTTATCATTGCGTCATAAACTATTTTTCTAGGGAGCAATTCAGCCAATTCATATAATTTATGAGTTTTATAATTAGGAACTTTAATTATTTGATTTTTGTTAATTTCTTTTAAAAATTGATATAAGATATTGGATGTTTTTGCATCAAACTCTTTTGCCTTTACTAGACCATTAATTTCATATAATGTTAAATCATAAATTCTAAAATAATTATCAAAGAGTAAACTATTCAGACTTTTTTCATCTCTTTCTTGAGCTAGAACAATTATTATATTTGCATCTAATACGAATGGTTTTTCTGATTTTAATGCTTCATTTAAAATGTATTTGGTGTTGGAATAACTATTCTCATGTCTTACTAAATTCAATAATCTCATTACTATTAAAAGCAATTATTTACTTTTAAATCTTTAGGTTCTTGAATTGACTATGTCACCTTATTGCAAAGCTTCCATTGCCTTGAGAAGTTCCACCACTGCCAGAATTAGAAAAACTATCAGTTGTTAATACCTAAATAGAATTTAATAGTATTTTTTACAACATATCAAAAATCTCTTCTACACTATCAACAAACTTACGTGCATCATCTTTTGTACTTTCTGCTAGTTCTTTTGTAGTTTTCTTTGTCACTGAATATTGAGCTATTTCTCTTCTATCTTTAACATCTCGCAATATTTCTATTTCTTCTTTTTTCATTCTTATATTTTCAAAGTTTTTAAGATGAATTTTTTTCAATAATTTTTTCTTGACAAAAAATTCGTCAAGAGCTTTTGCGGTTGCCGTATGAGATTTACTTTTATATCCTATTTTTGCTAAGATACTCAAAGCAGCCATATACATAGCGTAATATGCAACAACAACTATCCATTCTTCTGTACTGTGTTCTTCAGGAATAGCCAAAACCTCCTTATGATTTTCAACCTTACTCAAAATTTCCATGGTTATCAGATTAGACTTACTTTTCTTCAGATAAGGTAAAGCCAAATTTTTTGCTGTTGAATCTTTCAACAATTGTTTTCTTTTAATAAAGATTTCAATCATTTTTGTACACCTCTTTGAAGTAAGAATCAAATCCACTTAAAATTAGACCATAATCAATTAAATCATTCCAAAATTCAGGATTGTCTTTTTTAATATTTTTAAAGTCTGAATTTTTAACTACAACAATTTGGATATTAAGATTATATTTTGTTTTGAATGTTTGTGAAATTTCCCTAATATTTTTTTGATTAGTAACACATAATAAATCTATATCACTATTTTTAGTCTCTGACCCTTTTGCATAAGATCCAAAAATTATAGATATCCCATCCAATCTTGCATCACTTAAAAATTCGTTGAGTCTTTTATAAATTAAAGGATATCTTTCTTTAAAATTTAATTTTCTTTTTGTAACATGATGAATAAATACTTGATAAGTTAAGTCATTTTTTAGAAATTCATAAACATTTGTTTTTCCTACTTTTTTAACTTTTAATTGCTTTTTTTCTACAAGACTTTTAAGTAATCTGAAAGTAGTTTCGTGCGAAAATTTAGATTTTATCTCTACCTCTTTTGAGGATTTATCTTCTAATTTTGGAAAAAAACATTCCAAAATTTCAAGTTCATTTTGAGTTATCATGTTGGCAAACCAACTATATAGTTGGGATAACAACTATATAAACCTTTCTGCTAATCTCACTTTATCGCAAAGCTTCCTGTGCCTTATCCAATAAAATTTAAGCTCAGATTTTCTTTTTAAATTCTGTTTTCAATTTTAGAATGATTTGTTCAATTTTATTTTTATTTCTATGAATATATGAATCTTCAATAAAAAAACCATCATAAGTTATTCTATTTCTTATGTCTCTTAAGTTATCTAAGAAAATATATTCGTCTTTTGTTAGAGTATTGATTTTAAAAAAATATTCAATAATTACCTTATGTGCTCCTTCTCCAATAGTTTTATACCCCTCTAAAAGCAATATTGCACCCATTAATTCTCTTATTATATCATAATAATCTTTCGCAATATTAGAAGAATATTTTGAAATATCTAATGTATTTGTCATTTCCAATGTTATTTCTGCCATTTTCAACATAGATTCAGATTTCTTTTTGTTTGGAGTTACTTTTAACAATCCTTCCATTATTTAACCTCAATAAATCCATACAATTTAATTCCATTTATAATATTCAATCTTAACTCTTTACTTAAATTAGGGATATTCTTTTCAAAAAAGATATTAATTTTTCTTTTAAGAATTTTTTCATATTTTTGAAGTTCCAAGTTCTTTTTATCTGATTCGACAAATATGTCAATATCGCTTCCTTTAATATCTTCGCCTAGCGATGAAGAACCAAATAGAATAATTGAATTAGGAGTACAAGAGTGCTTAATGAAATTAATTAACTCTGATTCATATAAGTTTTTTAAATTATTTATTTTTTTAAGAAACAAGAAATATTCATTGTCTCGATTTGCTAAATATAAGGGAAATTTTTGTACTTTATGTTGTTTAGTTTTAATTATATTAATTTTTATCAATTCACTTAAATACTTTTTTACTGATTTTGTACCAAATTTGACTATTCTTGACAATTCCCTTAACTGAAATTCCGCCATAGGATCGTCAAAAAACACTTCCATTACTCGTTCCCTGTTATCTTTTTTTAACATATGTAATAATATTATTACAACTGATATATAAAGATTACGGTCACCTTATCGCAAAGCTTCCAGTACCTTGTGAAATTCCGCCAGAATTAGAAAAGCTATCTGTTGTTACATAAACTAAATCTTCATTAGTAAATTTAAAAAGAAACATCTTTATAAATAACTAACTGTTAGAATTAATATGAAAACCGCAATCATTAAATCCAATGCACAATTAACTCATAATATGGGGGACTTATATTTATTGGAATCGGATAGAAAAATTTTAGAAAGACCTTTAATTAATAGAGGTTATATTATGGCTCTCAATCGTGAAAGAAATTTGTATTCTTATTCATTTGTTGAAAGTGAGAATCCTCATGAAATTAGTGAATTAGATAGAATAATTGTTGAAAGATTTCGAAATATTGAATCTATTGTTCCAATACCTTTTGATGTTGAGGATATGCGAGGAGGAAATTCTCTTGCTTTGGAAAATTATTTAAACCAACATTTTGGAAATATGCTTCAAATTTTTAAGACAGAAAAAGGCTTATCTCTTTTTCAAAGGGATTCTTATAATAATTTGATCAAAAAAAAAATAACCCGTTGTCAAGAAAAATCTATCCCAACTGAAATTAGAAATGAATTACTTTTCTATGTATTTTTTGGAAATATCCCATTAATTGATTATGTTATAATTTAATTAATATCTCAAAAATGATAATCAAATTCATATAACCACATAATGTCAGAATCTAAACTATAGCCATTTATTGCATTTTCTACAGAATAAATAACAAATCTTATATCTTGTTTATAGGATTTATTTGCAAAGACTTTTATTTCTATTATAATATTTGATAATTTGTTATTAATATTTGTATTTGTTCTAGCTATATTTCTCAATACTATTTTTTCTACTTCAGTTTTTACAGAGTTAATTTGTTTCCGGCAAAATTCAAAATATCTCTTCTCATCAATTTTGCTTTCATCAATCCTTAGATTTGAAGCAGTATCAAGATATATATTTTCAATAAAATTTTTAATTATGTAGTTAATATCAAAATACTCTTTATTAAATTCATTTATTTCACTTTTAATAATTGCTTCTTCAGAAATTTTTAATTTATTTGATAATTCAGTATATCTCTCAACAACTTTTTGAACCCAACAATCTTTCATTGTTAACATCGCTTTATGAACAATTTTTCTTGGAAGCAATTCAGCCAATTCATATAATCTATGAACTTTATAATTAGGAACTTTAATTATTTGATTTTTGTTAATTTTGTTTATATATATTTTAAGAAGTCTTGAGGTTTCATTGTCAAATTCTTTGGCATTGACGAGACCATCAATCTCTCGAATTGTTAAATCAAATATCTTAAACTGATTATTTGACAATAATATGTTTAAATTATTTTCATCCCTTTTTTGTGCTAGAAGAATAATTATATTCGCATCCAATACAAATGCTTTTTCTGATTTTAATGCTTCATTTAAAATGTATTTGGTGTTGGAATAACTATTCTCATGTCTTACTAAATTCAATAATCTCATTACTATTAAAAGCAATTATTTACTTTTAAGTCTTTAGGTTCTTGGATTGACTATGTCATCTTATCGCAAAGCTTCCTGTGCCTTGTGAAGCTCCACTTCCAGAATTAGAAAAACTATCAGTTGTTACATATATTAATTGTCCACCTACAAATTCATAATGCCCAGATTGATTGAAGAAGAATATTTTTTAAGAACAGCTTTATAAATAACCAACTGCTGAGAAGATTATGGAAACAGAAAAGCATATATTAGACGATATATTATACGAGGGTATGAAAAGTGAAGATAAAACTAAAAAAAAAATTAATTTAGAAGACATCACACAGATACAAAAACTCAATTTAGATATACGAGTCGGAGAATCACAGAAAGATTACCATGAGAGGTTATTAGCTATACAAACAACTCAAGTTGCTTTGATTTTTTCATATGAAGAGGAAAAAGATTTAGAAAGGATGAGAAATATAAGGCATGATTTTAAACATTTGTTAGAAAGAGGAAATAGCCAAGATGAAGTAGATGTGAAGGAAGTAATTTTAACATTATATGAAGAAGTAAAGCAGTATTTAATAAAATATTCTCATTTTCACAACCAAGAAAAAGTACAAGAAAAATTAAAGGATTTGGAATCAATAACTTGAGTTTACAGGTTTTTTGTATGGTGTTTTGTTGAAAGTTTTTTTGAGTAATGAAATTCGCAGTCTGGTTTATAACTTTGTGAATTTCTTAAAATTTGAATATGTATTGCCTCTGCTAAATCGTTATTCTTACCTTGATTAGGTATCTTTATTGGATGTCCCATAATTTTGACCGAAAGATGATTATTTCCTGGATTGTATTCACCACCTGTTAATTCTCCAACATTGTTTAATTTTTTTGCGAATTTATCCTCATCAATTTTGTTGGTTTTGTATTTTTCCAACAATTCATCCCTCTTTCTTTTTACTTCTTCTTCGTCATACTTTTTTCCTTCATTATGAATTATAGCAGTTATTTCAGCTACTCTTTTATTGTCACAATTTATTTCATTAAGTCTTTCTTTGAGATATTTATTTGCATCTGAATCACTCTCTTTTTTTCTTCCAAAAAATTCTTCTCTGTCGTTTTCATAAGCTCCAGACATTTTTGTTGGAAAATCTGCATATAACCTTTTTTCAAGAAAGTGCCAATATGTTTCAAAACCAATATGACCTATAGTTTCTTTTTTTACAACTCTTTCTCCTTTTGATTCCAATTTTTTCTTTAATTTTTGATATTCCATATCATTTTCATCATGAAACCCTAAAATTCTTTCCAAACTTTCTCCGCCAACAAATAACAAAACCGCAACCAAAATAAATATAACACCCCAAATTGAACTCAATGAAAAAGAAATATCTTTAACTCCAACAACAGCTCCAGTAATATTCATTTTGGAGCTTAATAATAAAGTAATTCCAAAAACAAGTGCTACTAAATTCAAGATTCGAAAATATATTTTCTTCATATTGTGAAAAATGTTTTGAAAGTTAAAAATGTATTGTTTTCTAGATTTGCTACATCACCTTATCGCAAAGCTTCCTGTGCCTTGTGAAGTTCCACCACTGCCAGAATTAGAAAAACTATCAGTTGTTACATATACTAATTGTCCACCTACAAATTCATAATACCCAGATTGATTGAAGAAGAATATTTTTTAAGAACATCTTTATAAATAACTAACTGTTAGAATTGATATGAAAACCAAAAAGCATATATTAATAGATGTATTATATGAGGATATGAAAAGTGAACATGAGGAAGAAAAAGTAAATCTAGATTTTATGTTGGAAAATTATGATTTGGAAAGACGGGTTGGAGAGTCAAAAATAGACTATCATCACAGATTATTTGCTATACAAGTTACTCAAGGTGTACTAATTTCAATGTACGAATTTGAAAATTCATTAGATAGATCAAGGTACATATGTAAAACCTTTATAAAATTGCTTGAAAATGGTGAAACACAGGATGTAGAAATTGCAATAGAAGAAATACAGAAAATGAAGGAAAATGTTAAATTATATATGACAACATACCCTGAACTATTAGATAGAAAAAATATTCAAGAAAAATTAAAAGATTTAAAATCAGTAACATGATTTTATAATCCACTTGTATGATGCTTTGTAGATACTTTTTTTGAAAAATGAAATTCACAATTTGGTTTGTAACTGAGTGAATTCTTCAGAATTTGTTCATATAATGCACTAGCTAACATGAGATTACTTCCTTGTCCAAAAAGTTTTATTGGATGTCCCATTACTTTAACTGAAAGATGATTATTGCCTGGGCTGTATTCGCCTCCCGTTAATTCACCAATATCATTAAATTCTTTAGCAAATTCAATCTCATCTAGTTTTTTAGCTTTATATCTTTCTAATAATTCGTCTCTCTTTCTTTTCACTTCTATCTCATCATACTTTTTCCCTTCGTTATGAATAATCGCAGTTATTTCTGCGACTCTTTTATTGTCTCGATTTATTTCATTAAGTCTTTCTTTGAGATACCTGTTTGACTCTGAATCATTTTCTGTTTTTATTCCAAAAAATTCTTCTCTATCATTTTCATAAGCTCCAGCCATTTTTGTTGGAAAATCTACATATAATCTTTTCTCTAGAAAATGTTTGTAAACTTTAAAGTCTATATGACCTATTGTTTCTTTTTTTATAACTCTTTCTCCTTTTGATTCTAATTTTTTCTTTAATTTTTGGTATTCATCATCATCGTGAATCCCTAAAATTCTTTCTAAACTTTCTCCACCAATAAATAAAAAAACTGCAACAAAAATAAATATAATGCCAATAATTGAACTTAATGAAGGAGAAATATTATTAACTCCAACAACAGCTCCAGTAATATTTATTTTGGAGCTTAATAATAAAGTAATTCCAAAAACAAGCACTACTAAATTCAAAATTTGAAAATATATTTTCTTCATATTGTGATAAACATTTTTAAAAGTTAAAAATGTTTTGTTTTCTAGATTTGCTACATCACCTTATCGCAAAGCTTCCTGTGCCTTGTGAAATTCCGCCAGAATTAGAAAAGCTATCTGTTGTTACATATACTAATTGTCCGCCTACAAATTCATAATGTCCTGATTGGTCGAAGAAGAACACTTCGTTTATGTTATTTCCATCTTCTTTCTCTAAAACAAATTCTCCGTATGATGTTATTGATGCTCTATCTCCTTGCTCTGCAGTTACTCCAGTTCCCGGAATTTCAAAATCTGTTCCTATAGAAGTTAGATTTAGATCTTTATTATTATGCACTTGTATATTTATTAATCCAGACACATTTAAAGACATATTTACGTCTTGTCTACCTCTTGATGGAGTAAACATATCTCCTTGTCTGATTACATTCAATTTTGCACCAGCTCCACTTTTAACAAACTTAACTCTTGCACCATTTTTTAAGACTGCGGTTACATTGTCTCTTGCAAAATCGTCATCCGAATTTAGATCTAAAGAAATGTTTTGTTCATTTCTATCTCTTTTTACAACTTCATATGATGCACCTTCTAAAGTAAGCTCTCCTGTTAAATATGCTTGAGGATTTGATGATACTGTACGTGGGTCGATGCAAGGAAGATTGCAAGATGCTAATGATGGACCATTCAAAGCAAGAAAACGAAATATTGCATTTCTATCATTAGTATCAATAATCCCATCTGGGGGATCTCCATCATCTAACGTTGTTACATCCGCACACCTACTATTATATGTAGGACATGTACCACCAGCAGGACAAACTAATCCAGTAGAAGGACATGTAGCAGTTCCATCACAAACAAAAGCTCCAGGATCTGCATAAGTTCCTGCAACAACTTCTCTTAAAGTAGCATTATCCAACACTGTCACTAACCCATCCCCAGTAACATCTCCACAAACAAATGTGTTTGGAGAAATATTTATCATTTGAACTATTTTTGAAGAACCATCACTTAAATCAACAAACTGTAATGTTCTACCAGTAAAATCAAAACTACTATATTCTAAGATATGTGATTGACCAAACTTATCTTCTCTATTATTAAATAATATAATATCTCCTAATAAAAAATTAAAGTTTTGTGTACCATTCGATTCTTGAAACTTAAACGGACTACCTTCATCATCACCAAAACGAAGAGAAGTATTAAAGAATTCAAAATCATAATTTTTATTATCCCGCGTAGTAAATGCAATTTTATACGTATTATCATCAAAAGAATACACTTTTAAAAATTGAGAAAAATCTACACCACCTAGCAACCCTGAAGTAGCAGAAGAAACAACGCTACCATTAGAAGCAATATATGTACCAGCTCCACCTAAATAAAGAAAATCAAAAAACATAGATTTCGAAGGCAACAAATGTCGAATATTCTCATTTGCACCAACTAACAAATCCGAATCAGGCGATAACCTATATTTGATAGAATCTATTACAAAATCCTTACGAGCAACATCAACCCAAGCATTTATTTGAACAAAACTGTTCAAAACATTTTTACCATCCACTTCCAACCCATTCGTAGTAAAATTATTATCTGCATAATTCCTATCAAAAAATCTAAATCTGCCTTCTTCAAAATCAGCTATACGAGTCAACACTAAATCCCCTCCTCTAACTTCTTCAGCCTCATCTATTAATATAGAAACAACGCCAAACATCAAACCATCAACATCATCCATCTCATTATCTGAAAGTGGTTTAGTATCGGCACCATTAACAGTAAAAACAACTTTTTCAATATCATCATAAATATGTGGAACAATTAAAACCTCCCTAGAAGGCAATTTAACTAAATGTGGAATACCTTCTTCTAAAGTTAAAACACCATATGTTTTCAAACCCCCTAACAAATCTATTTTTATTTCATTTCGACTAAAATTCACCTCAGTATCATAAATTTCATAATCACGACCAATTATTTTTAATGACTCTTCTTTCAAATCAATTAATTCTTTATCTTGAAGTTTACTCCTTAAACCACCACCAAACTTCATTTCATATTCAAATATTTCTTCATCTTTTCTAACAATAAAATAATCTGCAGAAACATCATCTCTCTCATCAAAAAGTATTTTACCAGTTTCAATAGTATTAGCATCTCTAAAACGCAAATATTGAGATTCAACAGAAACTCCTTCCTCACTATATATAGTATGATCTTCTAATTTTTTCCAATCATTTACATTAATTTGTGGTGGAAAATTACTATCAGCAGAACGTAAATAAGTATTAAATGGAACATCTTCAACAACATACGCTTCAGACAAATCAATAAAACGAAGATTAGGTAAAGAAGGCAAACCAGTTCCAACAGGAAGTCCAGGAATGTTTGGCACAGCAGCATCAAAAATCGCTCTTTTCACAGTACGAGGACCAAATGTATTTTGTAAAAATGCACTATTCCCTTCTTCTCTAAAAACAGCTTCTAAATTATTTGGTGCACTTAAAGAATCCAAAAATGGAGACTCCAAACCAACTAATGAAGAAACATCTGCTTTCTCTAAATTACGAATAGCATAAATAAAACTAAAACAGACTAATACAAGAACTAAAATTAACAAAACTCTAACTTTATCCTTCATTTTAAGATTGTAACCTTTTTTAGATATATAAGGTTAACTATCGAATTTTTATACCTAAACCATATTCAAACTCATAGGGTATTGATTTGGACAAAGGGTGTTAAGGATAGATTTGATTTAATAATAATTCCCAAAAGAATATTTGAAGATTTCTTCAATACTCATGTTTTTAGAGAATTTAATAAAGGCGAAAAAACTTGTCTTGTCACTCAAAAATTCAATTGGACGGGTATTCCAGGTAAAGCAAAAGTTATTCAGGTTTTAAGTAAAGTTTTAGACAGAGAAATTATTACAGAGGGATATGATGTTCCCTTCCCAATACCACACTCAATTTTTTCAGATATTAAATGTAAGACTTTCATATATTCTCAAGGCAAGATGGTTCCTTATGGTGATCCTTTTTTTGGAAACTTTCATATTACGATAAAAAAAATTGATGGGGGATGGAAAAAGACCTTGGAAACTTTACGAGATATGACAATAATAGAAAGAACTATTTCTTCGCACGAAATTAGAACAGTATTTGAAAATATTCCAAAAGAATATAATAGGATATATGTTTTTGTTATTAATCACATCCATATTGAAAGAATGCGATAATTATTTTAAACTAAATTAATTTTTGAAGACACGTTATATAATGTGAGTGAAAATAGTACTCCCAAAATTAACTTTCTACCTTACAATCATTTTTTAATTAATTTTTAGCTAGAAATTTAACTTTCTGATCTGAAAGTAGATAATGAAAGTTAATAATAAATGGATTAATTGATGAAAAATGTAAGCTAATTTTTTACAAAATGTAAAATCACTCGCTTTTATGATAGAGATTTTTGAACTTATTTCTGGAATCTTGATATATAAACGCTGAAAAATTATGTGAAACAAAATCTGAAAATTCTGGAACACCATTCAAATTAATACATAACTTATTAATCGTTTCATGAATATTGTTGCAAATTGTTACAAATTCATAATAAAATTTTTCCAAATTCGAAATATCCAAAAGGTAGACAGAAACATCTTTTCCACTCATATATTCATCAAGACCATTTCTTATTCCTATTTTAGTTGCAGATTTAACTTTTTCATAATTTTTTTCTTCTAAATTAGTTAGAAGTAATTTAGTATTATCATAATCCCAATAAGTACTCAGAAACCTATCTATCTCACTATCTTCAAATTGTCTAAATTCTGCAATTTGTTCACCAGTAAATCTTGATTCGATTCCCATACTATCATCTATTTTTTAGTTGTATTTAAAGATGTTGTCACATTTATTGTATTCAAGAAATTATCTATATTTCTTAAACTTCCTCATAATGTTCTTTATTTGATACCATTCTAACTTTATCTATTACAATTAAAACTCACAAAAACAAAAGGTTTTTGGGAGTTCTGCTAACTAAGTTAGCATAACTTAAATGCTATTTACTGCATAGCCATTTCGAACTATATAAAATATTGAAGAATATTTTGAATTATAAAACACACCACAAATTATTCCTCACTTAATTAGCTTTTTCCATTACTTTTATATAACAATTCCTCTCACCAATAGTATGGCCAAATCAGTCAAAGAAGTACTATCAGATTTAATAAATCTATCTCCAACAATAAAAAAGCTAATCATAAAAGGATTTTGGCTAATTTTTATCTTTGAACTAATCAAGGTTATTCCTCCTTATGTATTTAAAGAATTAATTGACAAATTAATAAAATTTGACCCTTCAATACCAATCGACATAAAATTTATTCTAATATTATTAGGAGGATATTTTGCAGGACTCTTTTTAATGACATTATTAGACATATTATGTAAAAAAATTCTCGTCCCAATTCTTATAGACTCAGAAGTTGACATTCTCCAAAGAGCTTTCAAAAAATTATTGAAACTCGATTTAAACTATCACGAAGTTAATAATACGGGATCAAGTGTTGGAAAACTGTTAAGAGGATCTGGAAAATTAGTCGAACTTTTGTGGAACATAAATGATACAATGACACCAATATTGTTACAAACAGCAATCACATTAGGATTCTTGATATTTATAAGTTGGGAAATTACATTAACATACTTATTTTTTGTCCCCATATTTATTTTCATTTTATTGTGGGGAGCAATAAGAACCCATAAAGCTAGAGAAGAAATGATGATGTACCAAGAAGGATGGGCTGGGAGTATAGCACAGTCAATATACAACATACGTACTGTAAAAGACTTTAACAATGCAGATAAAGAAATAGAAAAATCAAATCGTCAAATAAATAGATATAGGGATGCGCAAAAAATGCGCCACAAACTAGGAATTAGAGAAATAGTTATCAATGATGCAGTAATAAATACTGCAAGAATTGTTACTTTATTAATTGCTGTATGGCTTATGTGGAACCTTAGAATTACTGCAGGAGAGCTTGTTTTTATTGTAACAATGACAGAAAAGGCATACATAAATTTATCAAGACTTAGCAGAATATATTATAGAATTCAAGATGCTGAGCCATCAATTGAAAGATTTAAAGAAATAAATGATGAAAAAATAATTATCAAAGATAAAGAGTCAAACTTAAATATAGAAAAAGGATTAATTGAATTTAACAATGTTTACTTCAAGTATAATAAAAATTCCAAAAATCCAGCATTAAATAAAATAAACTTTACAATCGAACCAAAACAAACTATTGCTTTAGTTGGACGTTCTGGTTCAGGAAAAAGCACAATTATAAAATTATTATTGAGACATTATGATACCTCAGATGGAAAAGTAAAAATTGATGGAAACTATATTGAAGATTATTCTCTGCAAAATTTGAGGAAAAATATAGCAATCGTTTCTCAAGATGTTGAATTGTTTAATGATACTATTTATGAAAATATTGCATATGGTGTTGATAATGTTTCTATGACAGAAGTATTAAACGCTGCAAAAATGGCTTATGCCGATGAGTTCATACAAAAATTACATAAAAAATATAAAACAAAAATAGGAGAAAGAGGAATTAGACTATCTGGAGGACAAAAACAAAGAATAGCAATTGCAAGAGCGTTAATCAAAAAACCAAAAATAATCATTTTTGATGAAGCAACATCTTCTCTAGATTCAGAATCAGAAAAAAAAATACATGAAGCAATCTTTAAATTGATTGGAAAACAGACTTTGATATTAATCGCACACAGATTCTCAACAATAGAACACGCAGATAAAATTATTTTATTAGAAAATGGAAGTGTTGCAGAAATAGGAACTCATAAAGAATTAATGAAAAAGAAAGGAATATTCGCTAAACTAAGAAAATTGCAAGAATTAGGAGAAGTTGATTAAAACTCCATAGATAGCTTTAAATATGTCGTGAGTTTGATAATTAATATGGCAAAACCAATAAGATCAACACCGACATTAAAAGGAGAAGATGCAAAGAGATTTGTCCAAAACATGATTAAAGAGGAATCTAGACCAAATCCTAATAGAATTGCATTTATAAAAAGATCTTTAAGCACCAAATTTAGGGTCAGTAACTAAATCAAAATACATTGGAGTAGTTCCTTTTTTCCTTTCTTTAAGTATACCAAAACCAATTTTTTTATAAAAATGTATTGGATCATTTTCTATATCTCTTTTTGCATCTAAAACAAGAAATCTACATCCCGAACATTCGTTAAAAATTTTATATGCGACTTTTACAGCAAACTCAATCATAAGAGTTCCAACACCTCTTCTCAAAAAGCGATTGTCAACGCAAAGTCTTCCAATTTTTAAGGCAGGTAATGAATGATATTGAATACCTTTCCCACGAAATATGTCTTTTAAGTTGCCTTCTAAATTTATTCTGTCATTAAGAAGTGTTACATAGCCAACAAATTCTCCAGATTTTAAGTACCACAAATACGTTACAGATATTTTATTGGTTTGATTTTCTAAAGCATCTTGAATCAAAAAATCTACTAATTCTTTTTCATAAGATTGAAAATCCTTCAAATCATGTCTACTACTAATTCTCTGAATATTTATATCTTCAGAACTTATTTTAGTCAACATTATTTAATACAACTAATTTTAATATATAAAGGTATTTGAGAAAATATAAAGAGTTGAAATAAATAATTTATTCACAACCCAAAACTATCACTAAACTTCCTAATCTCATTATATTTAACTAAATAATCAATACCTTTTATTGTTAGAATATATCTTTTCTGACCATCATCTGTTTTCTCTTCAATCAAACCATTTTCCATTAATTCGCCAACATAAAGCATCAAATTTTTATAAGAAAGATTTGATTTATATAATAGGTGTGTTGGCTTAATCTCTCCACGTTTGTCCTGAATAGATTTAAGCATGTCATATATAATTTCTAATTTATTTCTTCTTTTTGCCACTTTTAGTACCTTTAATTTCACTATTTTTTTTATTACCCATCTTTATCATAAAGAAATTCATTAACAAAAATATAAAAGCAAATACATAAATCACTTCACCAATAACAAATGCTTCTTGTGATTTTGCCAAAAACAAAAATGCAATTTCAGCAATTGTGAACAACCCAAAAGCTATTACAACAAGCTTATTGCCTGTAATTTTAAAGTTCTGGTAATATTTTACAAATATGCCAAGCAAAATTACAGCGGATGTTAAATGATATGAAAAAAATAATGCGTTACTAAACCATGCTGCAATAGCAATTAAATATGCTAATAAAAAGTATAATTTTTTAGAAGCTAAATCATGAGCAATAAAAAATATTGTCATAAATCCTAATAAAGTCAAAAAATGCCCCGCGAAAAATCCTAATAATGTAATAACATCCTTACTCAAAGCAAACGCTGCAATTGTTCCTATAAACTCTGGAGGAGATTTATTGAACAAAAAGAAATATACTGAACTATTCATAATTAGTCTAATTAAACTTCCAACTGCGATTGCAAAAAAAGCATATGAAAAATATTGATATTTTTTCTTTCTTAGAAAACCATAAATTTTGTATGTGTAAGCCCCCAATGTAAGAGCAATAATAATTCCGATTAAAGACAGAACTGCATCTATGCTATAAAACCATTCTGGTGAAAAAACAACATTTGCCCCCATAAACTTGTTCATTAATTAACGACTTATAAAGCTTATGGAT
>Ga0209542_10010556_pt1 | contig 16612 bp, 22 predicted proteins | sample RifCSPhighO2_01_FD_184028 | JGI IMG/M metagenome (GOLD analysis project Ga0209542, IMG submission 184028) | Soil microbial communities from Rifle, Colorado - Rifle CSP2_plank highO2_0.1 (SPAdes) (version 2) | ecosystem: Environmental > Terrestrial > Deep subsurface > Rock core/Sediment ...
TCTTGCGCGCATGATGTTTCTCGGCTTTCATATAAAGCGTTTGCAATATTGAAGAGTAAAATTGACCTTTTACCCAATATTGTAACGCTTTATGCGGAAGTCGGGGGAAGTTATCCACTATGAGTTCCAAGGCAATCACCGTTTCATTATTGATTATCGCGTGATAAAATGAACCCACATATGAATTTGATATGGAACCCATGGGCAAAAAAATCTATATAGCCAGTGACCACGCGGGTTTTGAAATGAAAAATATCACACTCCCTTTTTTGAGTGAGCAAGGAATCTCGGTTGTTGATTTGGGTCCTGAAAAGATTGACCAAGACGACGATTATCCCGACTTTGCATCAGTGGTGGCGAGAGCGGTGCTTGCGGATTCTGGATCACGCGGGATAATTATTGGTGGTTCTGGTCAGGGTGAGGCCATTGCGGCAAATCGTTTCAAAGGAATCCGCGCGGTGGTTTTCAATGGCCAGTACAGACCGGGGGATGGGCGCGATGTTCCGGATGAAATAGCGCTTTCGCGGCAACATAACGACTCGAATGTCTTGTGTTTGGGCGCGCGTTTTTTGAATCAGAGTGAAGCGGAAGGGGCGGTTTCAAAATGGTTGCAGACTGATTTTTTGGGAGACGAAAGGCATATTCGGAGGATTAGAAAAATTGACGAGTTAATTTCTTAACTAAAGATGGCTGAAATAATACCGGCAATTTTACCCAAGAACTGGGAAGAGTTAAGTCTAAAGCTCACAACCCTAGCTCGGCTTCGCGAAGAGGACAATGCGATCGCGGAGGACGTAAGAGTTGTTCAGGTGGATATTTGTGATGGTGTTCTGACCAAGCACGCGACTTGGCCTTACGACAACAAGGATTCCGGAGCTCATTTTCAGAAGATCGTCAATCAACAGGAGGGTATTCCCGATTGGGATGTCTTGGACTTTGAGTTTGATTTAATGGTCGAAAAACCTATCGAAGTCGTTGACGAGTTCATTTCTGCCGGCGCTTTAAGACTTGTTTTCCATGATAGGGCGCTGGTTGGCGAAGATGAGTTCGAGAAGATTTTAGAAAAAGTCGCGGGAAGTTGCGAAGTTGGCGTTGCTCTGAACATTGGCAAGGGGGAAAATTTTACAAAATACAAAGGCAAGACGGATTTTGTCCAGTGCATGGGGATAAGAAGACTGGGTTTTCAAGGAGAAGAGTTTTCTGAAGAAGTATTGCAAACCGTTGAGGCCATAAAGAAAATTGATTCAGAAGCGGTTGTAAGCGTGGACGGAGGAGTAACTTTGGAAAATGCAAGGTCGTTGATTTCCGCCGGCGCGTCGAGACTTGTCGTGGGTTCAGCGATTTGGCAAAGCGATGATATAATTGAGACGATTAGGAGTTTAAATAGGTTGTGAGATGACAAAATGAAAAAACCGAATTCAAAACAAAAACAAGCTGCGCCGCTTACAATGGAAGGAGTGACGAAGATGGTGAAGAAAGTCGTTTTCGATTCGCAGGAAGAACTCGCGATGATGGTTAAGCGTGGATTTGACGCGGTGGATCAAAGATTCGAGGAAGTTGACAAGAAGTTTGTGTCTCTGGAAAAAAAGTTTGACGACAAAATTGACAACATGGAGTCTCGTTTCAATCAGAAAATAGACGGTCTTACAAACCGAATTGACGATTTGTCTCTGAACCGCGCAACCCGGGAGCAATTTCTTTTGCTTGATCATCGGGTGGGGCGCATTGAACAACATTTAAAAATTGAGCCGAAAATCCGGACCGTAAAGTAATTATTGTCCACAGTCTCATTTTTCCTGTGGTGGTATAATCACAAGCGAGCAAAAAGCGAAAATCTATTTTCATTTTTTGCGAGCGCTGTGATTATATGAACTCATAGTGGGTTTTGATTGCACGGCGTAGCGGCGAAATGAGTTGTCGTTCCGTGATTCAACAAGTACGAGTGGTCAAAACCCACTATGAGTTCTACCCAAAAGTTTTCGCGTTCTAGCTGCTTCTGGGTATATAATGGCGTCTGAATGTTAGACGACAAAAAAAATCGGTTATTGAAATTGCGAGCAAATGAAATTCGCAAAGCGATCATTGAGGCGCTTATTGAAGCTGGTTCCGGGCACACAGCCGGCCCTTTAGGTATGGCGGATATTTTCGCGTATTTGTATTTTCATGGGCTGGCGCACGATCCAAAACGGCCGGATTGGAACGGGAGAGATCGCCTTGTGTTGTCAAATGGCCACATCTGTCCGGTTCTTTACGCGGCTATGTGTTTGGCCGGTTACGCATCCTTGGATGAATTTAAGAAAACTTTGCGAAAATTCGGAACCAAATTCCAAGGGCATCCGCACCGCGAGTTTTTTCCGGCGCTCGAAAACAGTTCCGGCCCCCTTGGTTCCGGGCTTTCTCAAGCTGTCGGTATGGCGCTCGCAGACCGAATGGATTTTGGGAAGCAACATAGCCGAATTATTTATTGTCTGATGTCAGACGGCGATTTACAGGAAGGGAATTCATGGGAAGCGATAATGTTCGCCGGCAAAGAAAAGCTTGGAAATTTGATCGCGATCGTGGACAGAAATAATATTCAGATAAGCGGGTATACGGAAGATGTCATGCCGCTCGAGCCATTAGCGGCCAAGTGGAAGTCTTTCAATTGGCACGTCATGGAAATTGACGGACATAATTTTCATGAGATTGACGAAGCGGTGGGACAAGCCAAGGCGGTGTTTGATATGCCGTCCGTAATAATCGCGCACACGATTCCGGGCAAGGGCGTTTCGGAGTTCGAAAAGAAATGGGAGTGGCATGGGAAGGCGCCGAGCGTGCAGGAGGGAGAACAAGCCCTTGAGTCATTGAGGGGGTTGATAGAATGAAAAGGATATAAGAAAGAAATATCTAATATCTAATTACTAATACCTAATTTCTAATGAGATGCCGGAAATAAACAAAAAGTAACCTTCCACACCTTCAGACTGTCTAGATTACTTGGTTGTTTAATACATCCTGTTCTACCAACATTATTTGTGATACATACGTTATAAAACGACGACCGCATCTTTATAACGTATATTAGAAATGGTTCATATTGTGGGGGTTTTCTCGGGAGGTGTGGATACTTACAACAAAAATAGGTATGATTTAGAAGAAAGGACTGCTGTGTTCGGACAAGATGTGATCAATTTTGCGAAGAAGATACCCAAAAATAATTACCATTTCAATTGTCAGTCAGCTAGTCCGTTCGGGAACCAGCATAGGTTCGAATTATTGTGAAGCGGACTGCGCGGAAACTAGAAGAGACTTTGAGCATAAACTGGGTATTTGTAAGAAAGAATCGAAAGAAACGAAACATTGGTTAAGGATGATTGTGACAGCAGTCCCAGATGTTGCGGAAGAAGCAACAAGTTTGTTGAAGGAATCGTCAGAACTGAATTTAATATTTATTTCGATTGTTAGAAAGTCCAGATTGAAATCCGACACGGTTAGACATTGATATTTTCATTAGAAATTAGATATTAGTGATTAGAAATTTAATAGGACCATCTCAACATGCTAGAAAGGATTGAGAATATAAATCCGAAACTGTTTGATCCTGATGTGGAACTAAAGGCGACACGCACTGGTTTTGGCGAGGGTTTGGTTTTGGCGGGGCAGGAGAATAAAAATGTCGTGGCGTTATGCGCCGATCTTGCGGAATCAACGCAGATGAGTTTCTTTCGGGACAAATTTCCGGAGAGGTTCGTTGAGATGGGGGTTGCCGAGCAGAATTTAGTAACAGTGGCGAGCGGTATGGCGGCGGCGGGTAAGATTCCATTTGCCGCTTCGTACGCGACTTTCAATCCGGGCAGGAATTGGGAGCAGATCCGCACTACTATATGCTATAACGACAGACCTGTCGTAATTGTCGGGTCGCACGCGGGTTTATCGGTTGGAGCCGACGGCGGCAGTCATCAAGCCCTCGAGGATATTGCCATGATGCGCGCTTTGCCGAACATGATCGTTCTTTCTCCATGCGATGCGATGGAAGCAAGGAAAGCAACCCTTGCCGCCGCGCGTGCGGGTAAGCCGGTGTATTTACGTCTCGCCCGAGAAAAAACTCCCGTGATCACGCGCGAAGATACACCTTTTGAGATTGGAAAGGCGCAAGTGGTTTTAGAGTCGCAGAGTGGCGAAAAAGCGCAGGTCGGAATTTTTGCGACTGGCCCTTTGCTTTACAACGCGCTTGTGGCGGCGAAGGAGCTTTCCGAAGAAGGTATTGCTGTCAAAGTGGTAAACGTTTCGACAATCAAGCCGCTGGATACTAAAGTGGTCGGTGAAGTCGCGCGCGAAACAGGAGCGATTGTAACGATCGAGGAACATCAGAAAGCCGGAGGATTAGGCGGAGCGATCTGTGAATTTCTTGCCCAAAACGCGCCGACACCTGTAGAATTTATAGGAGTAGATGACAAGTTCGGTCAATCCGGGAAGCCACTGGAGCTTTATGAGGCTTATGAGTTGACCTCGCGGCATATAAAAGAGGCGGCAAAAAAAGTTATTAGTAGGTTATGAGTTCAGTAATAAATATATGGGGAAAAAGTATTGGTTAAAATGGGCGGTTTTGGGAGTCGTCGTCTGGGTTGTGATGGTTTTTGTACAAACGCTCACTTATAAAATGGTCATAGGCGGTCCGGTGGCGCAGAATTGGTGGAATTACTTTCTTTTGTCTCTGGGTGTAGACCGTCTCGGTGGCGGCACACTTGAATCTTGGACAGTCGTACCGGCAATTTTTTTGATTTGCGGCGTGATCACCTGTTGGGTTTATGGGAAAGTTCGGGTGCCTAAACCTATCGTTTTTTCGTCGTCGCAAAGATAATTATCAAAGTAAATATCCCAATTTATGTCATCACCGGAATTAGAAAGACAGCCGTTGCCGGAAAATGGGGTCGGCGAAACGGAGATCTATGGAAAAGCGCAATGGGAGGTTGGCCTTCAAAAAATTATTGACGATGCTCCCGATAAAATGCGGGAGGAATTTGAACAGAATGGTCAGAAACAACCGTGGACGGAAGTATTTCGCGGCCGTTTGGCTTTGTTTGGGGCGAGACTTGAGATACTTAGTCTTCAGCGGAAGATGACTCGGGATTTATTTCTTGAAGTTTCTGGGAAATTGAATGATTTATTAAGACAGGTTGAAAGTATACATGGTGAATATGAGTTAAACGGGCAACAACCGCCTGAAGAAAAGAAGCGGGAAGTCTTAAAAAAATTCGGAGAATTGATAAGGTAGTGGTTCAGATTTCCCAGACCAGTATACAGCGGCTTAATTATATTCGGGCTTAACCGTAACTTGATCTCGCAAGCCGTCAATCTTGTCGTGCGCGGCGTCTATTTTTTTGAGAATGTTGTCGCACGCTTCAGAGACCTCTTGCTCGTTTTCTTGCATGACCGTTATCGTATCCAAAATGCCGATAATCTGATGTTTTGCGTATTCATTTTCTTCTTGTTCGTTCTCGGTCAAATTTTTGCCTTCAAACCTTTGTTTTCTCTGTGATTCGAGCGTCTTAATCTGTTCGTTCAGCATTTTTGTCATGTCGGCGATTCTTTTCGCTTTGCCGAGAAGATTTTGGTGTGTTGCCTCCAACACCTCGCGCTCGGTCTCGTATTTTTCCAATCTCGCGCGGAATTCGGCATCAACGGTATGGTTTATTAGTTGTTCCTCAAAATTTTTCATTGTGGCATTGAAATCCTTATAGTCCTTCCGCCGTAAAATTTTTCGGGGCGGACTGGAGAAAATTCTCAATTTCGTTGCGGGTAAGGAGGCCTCTCTGCGCGCCGACTTTTTGGACTACGGCCATCGCGTTGACGGAAGCCCAACGCAATGCCTCTTCCGGCGGAATTCCTAGAACCATGGCCGAAGAAAAAGTCGCTGCGTAGGCATCTCCCGCGCCGGTGCGGTTTACGGGAGGTTTTGGGTCGGGGTACGGTGGCATAAAAAGGCAACGTCCATTTTCTGTCTTGAGATATGCGCCCTCGGGTCCGTTTGTTAAGAGTACATTTTTGGGTCCGGCTAAATTGATACCATCAAGAAGCTTACGGATGTCTGACTCGTTGGTGCGCAAAATTCTTTGCGCTTCTGTTTTGTTGCTGACGAAAATATCGGTACGTTTGTAAATCCTTTCAAAACCGGTAATTCCGGCCTTGACTTGATAAGTGCCGGGTTGATAAGTCAGAATAATTTTTTGGTTGGTTTCCAAATAGTCTGCAATTTCTTCGTAATAGTTCCCCGCGGAACTCGCCAAAGAACTTAAATACACGGAGTTGGTGGCGCCGAGAGCGGGGAGTTTGTACGGATAATTTTCATGCTTAACCAGAATTGTCCGATCATCTTCAAAACACAGAACGTAATGGTAGTTGGTTTTTATGTCTTTGTGCGCCGTTACGTAATTTATGCTGACCCCGTTTTTTGTCAACGACTCGATACATTCTTTTCCGTTCGGGTCGTCTCCTAAATCTGTAACCAGAGCAGTCCGAAGGCCTAAATGGGCGGCGCAGACGGAAGCGTTCGCGCTGTTTCCAACCGCAGGAATTACATCAACGGATTCGTAAGGGATTTTGTCTCCAAAATTGACGCAAAGTTCGAGTTTCTGTTTATCGAGACGGGTATGGGCGGATGGATTCGACAGTCTTATAAACGCATCGGTCGTGATGTCACCGATGGCAATGAAGTCAGATTCTTGTTGATTGTTCATAGAGAAATTATAACATAATTGACGAAGTATAAGGGGCAAGTATAAGTATAAGGGATGACACCTCATGTGCCGGTATCCTGTGCTCAGTAATTTTATGTGGTAGAATTGTTTTATTACAAATCTAATTTTCCTTTATGAAAAAACGGGGAAAAGCACAGGTTGTGTTTCTGGTGTGTGTCGTGCTTATTCTAGCCGCGAGCGGCTACTTTATATTCTTCGCAAACTCGCAGTCGAATATTTCATCTGCTTCAAACACGTTCGAATCATCACTGGATGAGTACGAGGCGATTATTGAAAAATACGAAAAACAAGGATTTCGAACGGAGAATGACGTACTGCAATTCGGAGCAGAGGTTAAATTCTGGTCTATCCGTTGGCAAAAATTAACCGCGTCCGCGCCTGCTTCCGAAGTTCGTTCACTTGAATCAAGGCTGGATAAACTGAATCGGAGGGTCCAGGAGTTGATCAGACCCTAATCTCATTTAATCTGCTTATGCCTCGAGTTTCCGGTACCATAAAGTTTATTTTCGCCCTATTAATCATCATTGCGTTTTGGTGGAACTTTACCCATTACGTGGATTTTGGTTCTGGGTGCTACTTAAAAATATCGACGGGGCTAGAATTTAATAACACTACTATTAAAAATGGTTTGAAAGCGTTGAAATACGCAGTACCGACCACGTATCGAATGGTTTGTCGCGACGTCACTGTAATTCGCACCGGCGTTTCTTGTGGTGGGTTTGGCGGCGGTTGCTATCACGGCGGTTCAAGATCAGAGATATATGTCAGTGTCGCGCAAGGGGCCGTTTTAGAATCCGCCGCGATAATCGCTCATGAGTTGTGCCATCTTTATCAGGATAGAGACGGGAAACCCTTTGATGAAAATGAATGCTATCTGGTCGACGACGCGGTTTTAAGAGAGATGGCCAAATTCTAATGACCTCTATAACTAAAAATATACGGAACTGGTTGATATTTATTCTGATTCTATTTTTCACATGGTTTTTGTGGCGATCGGTTACTGGTTATGCCGGATTGGTTCCATGGTGCAATATAAAAATACACGGTGATATTCTTCGCGGAAACGAGAGCACAATAAAAAGAGCGATTGCATCGCTTCGTAAAACAGATAAGCCCGTCTATAAAAATTTATGCGCCAACATTGATCATATCTACGAGCGCTATTGTCTAGGCAGTGATTGGAATCTCACTTCGCCCTTGGTATGGATGGAAAAACCAGGATGTTATGTGAAGGGAACACATGCGATTTATATAACTCCGCGCAAACAGTCATCATATTCCCAGATTATTGACCTTTCGAAAGACCTAAAGATATTCTCCGGACATGCTAAAGAATTTTGGGACGGTAATTGATTTTCAATGTTTAAAAGTGACGTAATATGTTTACATTGTCAAGTATTGAAACCACTGGATAAAGAGGTATTATTGGAGCATGCGAAATAAATATTTTTCAGTGATTATAGAGAAAGACAAGGATGGATATGCAGCAAGATGTCCTGCTATTCAGGGTTGTTACAGCCAGGGTAAGACATACGAGGAGGCGGTTCTTAACATAAAAGATGCCATACGACTTTGTTTAAAGGATCGTGCTATCTTTTCATGGGAATAAAATATACCCAAAATCGGTAGGAACACGAAAACTTTTGGGTATATAATCACGGCACTCGCAAAAAATGAAAATGAATTTTCACTTTTTACTCGCTTGTGATTATAGTACATCCAAAAATTTTAAAGGATATTGTTCGAGACTGCGGTGTTGACTGGGAGATGTTTCGGGATTTGATCTAATACAAAGCTGAGTATGTTACAATAATCGTATGATTTCGCTAAAGGAAGCTATCAATAATGCCGTAGAAAAAAAACAAGCGATCGGGCATTTTAATTTTTCGACGATTGATGGACTTTGGGCGATAGCGCGGGCGGCGATAAATAAAAAAGTTTCGGTTATCGCGGGGCTTTCGGAAGGGGAAAGAGACTTTGTGGGAGTTAGACAGGCGGCCGCTCTGCTGAAAAGCATTAGGAAAGAGTTGGATATACCGATTTTCTTGAACGCTGATCACACTTATTCATTCGATAGAATCAAGGAGGCCGTTGAAGCTGGTTTTGATAGTGTGATTTTTGACGGCGTCCAGCTTGAGATGGAAGAAAACATCTCAAAAACTGCAGAATGCGTTAAATGGGTGAAATCGGTGGGTCCTGAAATTATCGTTGAGGGTGAGTTGGGATATATTGGAACTTCATCAACCTTGCGCGATGCGGGCCCCGGTGATTCTGTGATACCCTCGCAAAATACAACCCCGGAAGACGCATCCCGTTTTGTTAGAGAAACGAATGTGGATATGTTTGCTCCGGCCGTAGGAAATATCCATGGCATGTATTCTTCCGGAAAAGATCGGCCACTAGATATTCCGCTCGTCAAAAGAATCAGGGAAAGTGTCGGTGTGCCATTGACTCTGCACGGAGCATCAGGAAATACCTCCGCGGAAATACGGGCCGCGGTAAAAAACGGCGTGGCGATAGTACACTTTAATACCGAGTTGCGCGTGGCGTATAGGAAGTCATTAGCTTTATCCCTTCAGGAAAATCCGGAAGAAATTGCGCCGTACAAATATTTGCGTCCCGCCATGCAGGCGATGCAGAAAGTGGTGGAGGAGAAGATAGGTATATTAGTATAAGGGGACGACGGACGACGAGTAGACGAGTATAAGGGTCAAGTATAAGTATATGGGACGACGAATTTTCAATTTAAAATTTTCAATTGGTTAACGATAAATTTAATGGCAAAAAAGATTTTTATAACAAGGAGGATTCCAGAGAATGGGATCCAAATGTTGAGGCAGAAGGGGTTTGAAGTGGTCGTGAACGATGAAGACAGGCCTCTTTCTAAAGTGGAACTGAAAGATAAGCTTGTCGAGGGGGGATATGATGGCGTGATTTCACTTTTGACCGATGTCGTTGATGGGGAAGTAATGGATGTTGCGCCGACTGTCAAGATATTTGCCAATTATGCTATCGGTTTCAATAATTTTGATCTTGAAGGGGCCAAGAAGCGCGATGTTGTCCTAACGAATACTCCCGGAGGCGGAGCCGACAGGGTGGCGGAGCATACTTGGGCATTGATTCTGGCTTTGACTTGCCGAGTGGTAGAGGCGGACAAGTTTGTCCGAGAAGGCAAATATGTCGGCTGGGACCCGATGATCTTTCACGGCACAAAGCTTTCCGGAAAAATGCTTGGAATAATCGGAACAGGGAGGATTGGCGCCGACGTGGTTCACAGAGCTCTGCATGGATTCAATATGAAAGTAGTCTATTTTGATATCATCCGCAACAAAGATCTGGAGGATAAATATGGCGCGGTCTTTATGGAAACGCCGGAAGAAGTTTTAAAGATTTCCGATATTGTATCCGTCCATGTCCCTTTGACTCCACAAACAAGACACCTGATAAATGGCGAGCGGTTGAAATTGATGAAGCCCACAGCTTTCCTCGTTAATACCGCCCGCGGGCCTATTGTGGATGAAAAAGCTCTCTATGGAGCATTAAAATCTGGAGTGATTGCCGGCGCCGGTCTGGATGTTTTTGAAGATGAGCCAAAACTGTACCCTGGTCTTTCCACGCTTCCTAACGTAGTCTTAACTCCCCACATCGCGTCTGCCACAAAAGAGGCCCGTGAAGAAATGTCGGCGATAGCCGCGCAAAACATCATCGCCTTTTTCGAGACCGGCAAACCTCTCAATCCTGTTGTGTAAAAACATTCGCGGGTTATGGTTGGATCGATTGTTCCTTTCCGAGCCGGAACCATGCTTACGTGGCAACTTGAATGGTCACACCACTTATCGAATCGCAAAAATCGTTACGTGTTCGTAGGGCGAATCGCGTGTTGAAGGGGGTTGGGTAAATCTCTCCACCCATAAATATACACTTTTGTAAATATACACCGCGACATACACACCGCGCGCAATACCTCCAGATATCCACTTTGTTAATTTTTTACCAGAACCCTCATACGTTATAATTACGTAGCTACGCATATTAAACGTATGGGGAAATTAGAACAAAAATCAGCGAAAAGGGGTCGGGGAAAGGGACGGTCCAGCAAGAGGCAATATTTGCAGAAAGCGATTTTAAGCAGCATTGCTCTCGTCGGAATGCTTGGAGTCGGGCTGGTGGCTCCGAATGTGCTGGGAGCAATGGCGAAACTGGGTATTATTCCGATAAAAAGACAAAAGGAATACATTAGCAATTCTTGTCGGCGTTTATGGAGACAAGGATTGCTGCGCAAGGAAAATGGTTGCTTGAGTATTACACCCGAAGGATCAAGTTTGTTAAGGCATCTCCAGTTGCAAGATATCAGGTTGAAAAAACCGAAACGGTGGGATGGCAAATGGAGAGTTCTGATCTTCGATATCCCGCAAACAAAAAATCTCCTTCGCGATAAACTGCGAAGAACTTTGATGGCGATCGGATTCATTCGATTGCAGGACAGCGTATGGATTTACCCATACGATTGCGAAGATCTCATTACTTTGTTGAAGACTGATTTTAGAGTAGGAGATCAAATGCTATATATGATCGTTGATTCGCTTGAAAATGATGATCAAGTAAAAGAGGATTTTGGTCTTTAATCAGATAATTCCTCGTGAGCTTGCTCCGAGGTCAGCGTAGTGAGGTATAATCACCAAATGTCCGAACAACAAAAGTCTGTTGCTCTACCACATCGTCTATCCCATCAATCAAGGTCGAAAAGAGTATAAGCAAATCCATCACGCACAGCTCTCGCTATTCCACGGACTCGCGTAAGCAGTCATACCGCGTCAGCTTGCTGCGCGGTAGTTGATTTAACCGCCCTATTTTTTCTCGCATATTTTGCGGATGACCAAAATACCCTCATACGTTATAATTACGTAGCTACGCATATTAAACGTATTGAGGAGAAATGGGATGGGTTGGATATTAAGAGCGGGTTCGATTGATGCCAGCGATTTTCAATTTTGAATTGTAATCTTGAATCAAATTTATCCCTTATACCGTTGGCCAGGTTGCCATTTGTCGTAGTTTCCGCTATACTCTCCCTCATGCCGGTCAGGATTCAATTAAAAGCATCTAAAAGAGACGTTAAGATCAGTCCGAGCACACTTCGTCGGGGTGGTGTAATTCCGGCCGTTATTTATGGCCGAAAACAAGAATCCACGCCTATTTCGGTGGCGGAAAAGGATTTTATTCTGGCTTGGAAAAAAGCCGGGGAGTCTTCGGTGGTGAATGTCCTTGGAGATTGGGGCGAGCTACAAACACTCATCAATGAGGTTGTGCTCGATCCGGTCAGCGATAAGCCCATCCACGCTGATTTCTATGCTTTGGAAAAAGGCAAGAAAGTCAAAGTTATGGTGCCGCTCGAATTTATCGGAGTTGCGCCGATTGTAAAGTCGGGCGCGGGTATTCTGATAAAAGTCATGCATGATATGGAAATTGAGGCTGAACCAGCGAATCTTCCCAAGAATATCGAGGTGGATATTTCCGGTCTGACCGAATTAAGCAGTCAAATTACAGTCGGGACGATCATTTTACCGGAGGGAGTAGTCGCGGTGAGCGGGGCGCAAGAAGTTGTGGCCTCAATCACGGAGGCCAAGGAGGAAGTCGAAGAAGCTCCTGCGGAGACACCCGATCTCGCAAGCATAGAAATCTCGGAAAAACGAGGCAAAGAAGAAAAGGAAGGGGAAGAGAAAGAGACGGCGGCTCCCGCCGCGGCAGAGGCCAAGCCGAAAGCGTAAAATCCTTCGCGGATTTTTCGGCATTCTACGAGTTCTATTACTTAATGTTTTTTCAAAATTTCAATAAGCGCTTTGTTTTGGGCGGGTTGCTGACTATTTCGACAGCGATCGCGTCTTTAATTTTGTTTTTTTGCGCCGATAATATCGTACGGGCGCAGGAAGACGCGTCTTTGGTTACCCAGAGGCGGGCAGAACTTGAGAGAGAACTTGCCGAACTTGAGAAGGAGATAGACGCCCAGCGCGTTATCCTGGATAACAAACAACGAGAAAGAGTTTCGCTAGAAAGAGACGTAGCCATTCTTGACGCTAAAATCCAGAAAGCGCGTTTGTCTATAAAAGCGCGGGAGCTGGTTATTTCTAAATTGCGCGCCGATATTAAAGGCAAGGAGGGTGTCATCGTGGGGCTCAAGGGACAAATATCAGACCAAAAACAGACATTGGCGGCTCTCATCAGGAAGACTAACGAATACGATTACTATTCATTCTCGGAGTTGGTGTTATCCAGCCGCGAGCTGTCTGATTTTTTCGCCGACGTAAACACATACGCTGTTTTGAAAGACGCCGTGCGGGAGTCTTTTAAGCGTCTTGAAAGCAATAAACTGGCAACGCAAGCGCAGAAAGAATCTCTGGAATCAAAAGTCTCCGAAGAAATAGATTTGAAAAAAATTCAAGAACTGGAAAAGAGGCGCATTGAGGAGCAAGAGGCCGAGAAAAAGAGAATCGTGAAATTATCAAAGGGGCAGGAGGCCGAATATCAGAAAACGATAAGCGCGAAGGAAAAAAACGCGACGGCGATAAGGACAGAGCTTTTCTCGTTGCGCGGCAGCGCCGCTATCCCGTTTGATAGGGCATACACACTGGCCAAAAAAGCGGGAGCCAAGACGGGGGTTCGGCCGGCCGTCATTTTGGGTATCATTGCGGAAGAGTCGAATTTAGGCGAAAACGTCGGAACTGGTAATTGGAAGGTTGACATGAAGAATTCCAGAGACACGGTTCCGTTTTTGGATATTGTCAGTCGGCTCGGATTGAATCCCGACGAGATGCCTGTTTCAAAAAAGCCTTGGTATGGTTATGGCGGCGCCATGGGACCGGCGCAATTCATTCCTTCGACGTGGATCCTCTATGAAGATCGAATCGCTAAAGAAACCGGCCATAATCCTCCGAACCCGTGGGATCCTGAAGACGCGTTTATGGCCGCGGCGATTTTGCTTATGGATAATGGCGCGGACGCGAAGACGAGAAGCTCCGAGCGATTGGCCGCCCTCCGATATTTTGCCGGATGGAAAAACGCGTCGAATAAATCGTACGCCTTTTACGGTGATGACGTCATGGATTTGGCGGACAAATACCAAAAACTCATAGATATTTTGGAATCAAATTAATTCTCTCTTTTGATTTAATCAGAACACACGGCCGAGATTTACACACTGTGGATATTTTCCGTGTTTTTTGCGCTGGGTGGAGGATAATCGGTGCGTGGGTCTATGGGAGTGATTGTTTTTCGAGATTTCTGGGGAAAAGAAAATCTTTGGTGGAAGTTTGTTGATCAAGAGAGCATCCAACAATACCTTGAAGGAAAATTGTGTCTAGAATCTTTAGGCTATGTCATCCTCTCTGCCACCGTGGATGGACTTCCTGGATTAACCAATGTTTTCAAAGGAATTCTAGCACAATTCTGTCATTTTCATCAAGCCCAAATTGTGAGGAGGGATACAACCCTTAATCCTAAAATATCTCAAGGTCATGAGCTTTTAGAATTAGTGAAAGTTCTGACTTTCACCGAAGAATACATATTTTCTCACAGGTTACAATTATACATTTCAAAACATCGAAACTTTTTAAACGAAAAAACTACCGATCTAATTACCGGCAAATGGTTTTTCACTCACAAGAAATTGCGAGCAGCAATTCATTCCTTGATCAGGAATCTTCCTAATCTTTTCACTTTTCAAAAATATCTTGATTTAAAAATTCCAACCACAACAAACGCTTTGGAATCTCATTTCTCGCATATCAAAGATGTCGTACGCATTCATCGAGGACTATCACTTTCTCTTAAACAGAAAGTCATTCAAGTTATTCTTTTGAACTCGAGTATTGTTCTCCAACTCAAAAGAAAAGAGTGAATCTATGTCCCAAAAATGTCTATTATGCCTTTTTCCTCCTTGGACGCCTTGAGGTACTCGCCCAAAACATCCTTGATAACCTCGTGTTTTGTTGCCATAGTCATAATGCGACTACGGTAACCTATTTATTATCTAACCGTCAGTCCTTCAGTAACAGTTTTAATTAGCTAAAGGGTTTGCTTGATTATTTCAAACAAGTATACTACTATTGGGTCGGATAGGTTGCCTTGCCGTGAGTGCGGATAAGGCCTTATGAATGCACGTTGAAACTATTAGTTATGAAAAAAATGCTGGTTGGAGTACTGGTTGTTGCGATGATTCTTTTCACCCTCATTATTTTCCAGGACGAAGATCAGAAACGTCCGGGACGTAAAGATTCCATGACGGAGACAAGTGTTTATTCGGGTGGAATCGCGACTGATGTGGTCGTCCAACCCCCCAAAAAAATTTGGCGGGTGGCTCCTGGAACCGAGGTAAGGACATTGGACGATCCTTTCGGTATAACAAATGACCCCGCGGTCATTGAGGAACTCTCCGCTCTCCCAAACGGGGTAGCTAGAGTTGACATGTATAGAAGTGATGGCGTGGGGGTTTTGCGCCCATTGACAGACGCGGATTATGACACTAATCATCTGATCGTCCTCGTATCGGGATCGGGGAGAGAACGTCGTGTTATTCCGGCTGCCGTCTACGAGGATAGGAAAAGCGATGAATTCTTTTTTCTTTATCCCGGTGATTCGAAATGGCGGGTTGTGCCGCGAAAATCTGTAACAAAAGAGATAGAGAAAGGCTTGTAATGAGAATGAAAATTGTCTGTTTGATTACCTTGATCTTGCTCGTGGGCGTGAGACTGTTCGGCGAAACGAATTACGTCAGGTGCAAGATCATTAGGGGCGATCCGACCAGTCATGATCCCCTGTTGGCCACATGGTGGCTTACGTGGTCGAATGCGAATCCAGGGATGAGGTACTACATGTACTACACGCCTGCCGGTCCGGCAGGGCCATGGATGGGTTTCGGCTCGGTATCGTCCGGAAAATCAGTATTCGATGCGTCGAGGGTATTTGGCGTTAGAGTTGAAAGCGGGGAGCTAGTACCCCTCGGCAGGGATGAGGTTGTGTTTGGAATGCTTGAGGATGGCGGGATTTACGGTAGCGGCGCGATTCCCTTCTTCATGGTGGGACTCGTCAGCGCGTCATACAGGCAGTACAACTCGACGGTGACGCCAGGTCCGATGAATAGCAATAATTTCATCTCGACCAACGGTCTTGCCGGCGTTCTCGTCAATCTCTCTGGCACTTCCGATGGCTATGCCCAAGCGCGCATCTTAAATCCAAAATACCAGAGTTATTCGGCCGAAACAAACGCTTTTCATGGCATGATCAATGTGCCGGGGGGAGCGTGCTGGTTTCTTTATGTAAAGTGCGATGACGGGTGCGCTATCTACCTCGACGGTGACCCGGTGCACAATACGACCGAGCAAAATCAGAGCTGGGAGAATGACGCGGCTTTGACCTTTATCGGCAAGTTGTCGAGCGGTTTTCACCAAATATTGTTGGTTTACGTCAACAGGATTTATGCGGGGTACCCTGACAAAGATGGTGTCACCTTGTATATTCTCGGCCAATGGGACGGTTCCACCGACCCCGTTGTAGGACCAGACGATATCTTCTGGTACGTGAATCCGGACGTGGACTTCGTTTATAAACTCGTGGCGCCCGAAAACGGCACTACCGTTTGGACCGTGAGCCCCAATCTCCAAATCGTCGGAAATAACGATGATCGTCAGGAACTTTACGTGAGACCTTTGCGGCAGTCCGCGAATTACGACGCGGACTGGGTTCAAGTGGAATGGACGGATCCGTGCTCTTATCTGAGAAATCGGAATCGTTTGGACGTCTCGATCTTGAAGCCGTCGCGGCTTCAAGTGTTGGGGAACGCCACGGGCTATACGGTTTTTGGCGGCACGACATATTTGGCC
>Ga0209542_10010557_pt1 | contig 16612 bp, 17 predicted proteins | sample RifCSPhighO2_01_FD_184028 | JGI IMG/M metagenome (GOLD analysis project Ga0209542, IMG submission 184028) | Soil microbial communities from Rifle, Colorado - Rifle CSP2_plank highO2_0.1 (SPAdes) (version 2) | ecosystem: Environmental > Terrestrial > Deep subsurface > Rock core/Sediment ...
AGACAAATAAGATCCCTCAATAGTTCCGTTTGTAGAGTACCAAGAGATGTAAACATTATCATTTTTATCAACTGCAATTGCAGAGTCAACTGAAAAATTTAATCCTTGATCTAATCGATAGTTATTTACAATGAGAGTTCCATTACTATCCATTTTAGAATACGATATTCGTGAACTTGGCCGAAATCTAGGATATAGATCCTTTTCTCCCCACACAAAATAAGTATTGTCTTCGCTATCTACAGCAATTTTATATTTTGATATCTCCCAAGACGATGAAGAATTGACAATTGTAGTTGCAGGAATTAAAATATTGCCAAAATTATCATATTTTACATATGAGAGCCCATTATCATTAGTTCCCAAAACAAATATATCTCCTTGGCTGTCCGTAGCTATTTCTATTCCCGAGGCTCCCTCAAGGAAGGTTGCATTAACTGCTATTGTTCCATTTGTATAAAGTCTCATATATTTAATGCCATGTATGCTTGTTCCAATTATATCATGAACCCAAACAATATGTATGTTATCAGACTTATCAATAGATATTGAGTTAGGGAAGCTGTAAACTCCTGAAATATTTGTCAATTGTTTGTTGCTTAACACAACATTTCCAAATTTGTCAATTTTTGTGTAAAATACTTCACCAACGAATTGAGAAAGTTTTTCAGACCATATTATATGGACATTTCCTTGAGAGTCAGTTGCTACTGATGGTTCAAACGCACCAAGTGTGGTATTTGGGAATGAAATTACAGAAAAATCGCTAAACTGCAGTCGAGGTACAGACTGAGCGTATGCAGAATTGGAAAATAAAATAAAGAAAATGACAAGAGAAAACATAAATGACTTACTAACTACCATAAACATTCTAAAACTCTATATTTTTAAACCCTTTGTTTTGTAATTTGGCATACTTCATTTGTCCATTGTGATCTCCCAACCTCGCAATATGGTAAAGTTTGCCAATTGGCGATAGTTTGGTTCATTGCTTCAACATAGAACTATTTTCATTATCATATATAATTGCATTGTTTTTTCACAGCCCATTAACCCATATCTTACTGTTTGATTCAAACAATAATATCAATTAATACCTATTTCGCCTATAGGCTTAATTTTAAGAATATTTATTAACTTATCAATGTTTAAGAAAATAGATGAGCAAATCAAAAAAAAGATTATCTTTATTTGGAGCGATTATAATTCTAGGAGTTATATCTTTATTTTTATTATCTGGTAACACTTTGCTTTCTCCTGCAAGTGCAATAATTGGGTGCACACAAAAGCCAGAATTCTTTGGAGCTATACTATCACAATCAGATTCGCAATATAATAATTGTGCGGTCGATTCTATCTCTAAGATAAATGCAGAAAAATTTAACAAAGATGAAATTAGCATAAGAAATGGAATAATTAAATGTATGAACAATAAAGGAATTGATCCTGTAATAAACGGCGTAAAGACAGGTAAACAATTACAAGTATTAATGGATTGTAATAAACTAGTAATGAAAGGAGTTGGAATAAAAGGAAATTTAGAAAATGGAAAAATTGCAAAAACTGGAACAAGTCCATTCAAAGATAATTGTCCAAAGATAGGAGACAAAATAGTATTCATTGGCGATGAACATTCAGTCGCATGTGATCCAATTGAATGTAATGCTGAAAAAGGGTATGCAAAATTAACTTGCCAAGAAAGTAATTCTAGACAACCAATTGAAGATGCTGGATGGAAATATGATATGGAAATAGATGGCAATGGAATAATTCATGTTCCAAGAACAACCATGGATAACAAGCAAGCATCGTCATGGATGAAAATAATTGATTAGTTTTAGTAACTATAATTAAGTTTAACCAATATTACAAAATCTTTGATGAATTCATTAAAAATAAATGCAACAAGGTGAATTACCCCACCCCAAGGGTTTGCCTGAGGGCAAATCCGCTTGATAGCAGAGTGGAGTATCAACGGACTACTTAACAAAGTCGAACAGCTTAAGCTGTTCTCCTTTTCTGCCTTGATTCTGAATATACTTCCTGATTATATCTGCATTTACTCCTTCTCCAACTGTGCTTATAAAACCTCCATCACTCCAGAACTCTCCACCCCACAATTCCTTTTTCAGATCGGGATGAGCTTCAAAAAGTTTTATTACAGTAATGCTCTTCACAGTCTAAAGATTTGCGAAGGAGAATACTTTGGAAAAGACTCAAGTAAAAAATGCAAATAGTCTTCGTCAAATCCAATTGTTTCAAAGTTTATAACATATCTTTCTTCCAAACTTTTACAAATCTTTTTTACAGTTTCCACATATTTTTCATAGAGAAACAAATCCTTTCCGTATTTGATCACAAAAACAAAGTGATATATATTTTTTTGGCTCTTCTTTAAATCCCAGCTTTTCGAAAAGTTCATAAGGATAGAATTCTTTAATTTTGATACGGATAGAGACTTGCAAAGTTTGTTATAAATAAGTAGCTTTGTTGTCTCCGGAAGGTGCTTGGCTTTACCGTCAAGCCATTCTAATATTTTTCCGAAAAAATTAAATTCTTGTTCTATTCTTTCAATTAAAGCTAATGGTCCTAAAGAGAAACTTACATTCCCTTCCATAGTTTAGAACCCTCCTTTCAATTATTATTCTTGAATAGATTAATGAGTTTATAGAGTAAGTGGCTAAGTCAGGTTATTACTCTAATTTATACGAAGGCAACGACAAATTCCTAAAAACAAATTTTCCTATTGATGCAGATATCAAAGCTCTAAAATTTTTTCCAATAGTTAGAGCTATGGAGAATGAGCTATTTTTCATTCTATGTAATGCTGCTGGCACCTATCAATCTAAAGCAAAAATACAAGAAGGTAAAATTATTTCTCATCCCGCATTAGAGAAACTTGCAGGACATTCAGGAGTAGGGGCTCCACTTCAAGGGAGGATAAATTCCCTAGACAATTATGAAGAAGGATATATGATTATAGAATTGGATATGAATTTGATAGAAGACAGCATGTTTACTTTTTCAATTAAGAAAATGTCTCCAAAGCTGAGTTTTAGCTCCCTTTAACGTTACAATATACAAAGACAACAATCCATATAAATCAAACATAACCAGATCAACTATGTCTGAAGAAGGAATATCACACAAAGAAAAGCGCATAAGGGCAATAACAAAGCTCTACTATTCAAATCCAAAGGTTCAGGAAGTTCTTCTTTCTTTCTCAGAGAACCGTGAAGTAGTTCCTCGTTATTTTGAATCATTTGGCAAACGTCCAGATACACTACAATATACCTCTGATATAATGGGTTTAGTAAATAAAGGTGCAACCTCTTTTCACGCTTCAGAAGAAATATGGCACAATCCTCTAGAAATAAACTCAGATATGACTTCAAAGGAACTTGAAAAAGCTCGCAAGTCATGGGACTTGTTAATTGATATAGATTCTCCCTTTCTAGATTATTCAAAGGTAGCTGCAGTCCTATTACTAGATGAACTTGAAAAATATAAAATATCAAATTATTCGATAAAATTCAGCGGATCAAAAGGATTTCATATAATAGTTCCAGGTTCAGCTTTTCCAGAAATGTTTAACGGTGTCAAAACAAAAACAATGTTTCCTGAATGGCCAAGATCAATAGTCCAGTATTTAATGGTAAAAATAAAACCAGAGTACAACAAACGAATAACTCAAATGGGAATTAATTTCCAAGCAGTTAAAGAAAGAATGAATCTTTCAGAAAGCGACTTAGTTTCAATTCAATGCCCCAATTGTAATAAACCAGTAAATAAAACTAATTTTGTATACTTTATTTGCGAAAAGTGCGATACTCCTTATCAAAGGCCTAATTATAAAGTCACTAAGAAAAAGATTAGATGCACTGAAGAAAGTTGTTCTGGATTTATGAATGTAATAAAAGAGGAAGATTATTTTTTCTGTAACAATTGTAAAACAAAATTACAGTTGGGAAAAGATTCTCAAAGTGTATCAAGACAACATCACACTACAATAGAAAGTAGAGAATCTAAGCGAGATGTTACTGTTCAAGAATTTAATAAAGAATTAGCAGGGGAAAAAATAGCATCTCTAGATTTAATTCTTGTATCTTCAAGACACTTATTCCGTATGCCTTATTCATTACATGAAAAAACTGCTTTGGCAAGTATAGTTTTAGATAAGTCTGAAATCTCCTCTTTTACTCCAAAAGATGCAAATCCTATGAAGGTATCAATTAAACCTTTTTACAAAATAGGAGATAATCAAGAAGCATACTATCTTCTTAAAGATTCCATAGATTGGAAAAATCAAAGCTCCTCAGAAGAACCAATTAGAAGAATTTCAGAAGAATTTGTTGCAGATTTCACAGGAGTTACTGAAGAAATGTTTCCAGATTCAATAAAAAAATTACTTAAAGGACTTCAAGAAGGTAGAAAAAGAGGATTATTTATATTGTTAACTTTCTTAAAATCATTAAATTATCCTCATGATTATATTTCTCAAAAAGTTAAAGATTGGAATAAAAAGAACGACCCTCCATTAAAAGATGGTTATGTAAAAAGTCAGTTAGATTGGCATTTTAAACAAAAAAAGAAAATACTACCTCCAAATTACAGCAATGAAGGTTTTTACAATGATCTTAAATTAATTGATAAAAAACCCCTTGAAAAAAACCCCTTAGTAGAAGTAATGAGAAAGTTAAGAAAAAAAATTTAATTCTTCAAATCAAGGGTAATAAATTCCCTCTCAGGAATTTTACTAGCTTTTCTCAGTGCAATTTGATGTTTCAATTTTTTTAGAGCAAGATATACTCCAAAAGATAACAAGACAACGAGTCCAAACCAAGTAATTGCTTTAAAATTCCTATCTGAAATTGCAAAACCTGAGATTCCTCCAGTGGTAAGTCTAATTAATTGTTGCTTTTGAGTAATCTCAAGACCATCAGTTGCCTCCATGATTAATAAATAATCTCCTATTGAATTTTTAGGAAGCTCAAATTCAAATATTCTATCAAATCGTTCTCCAGCCAAAATGACAACTGAATCGGCTACTCCCTCAACAATCAATTCTCCATTTTCATTTAAAAGTCTGTAATTAATCACAACTTCACTAGGATCATCTCCAAAATTTTCAACAGCATAACTAGCTCTTAGTTTTGTACCTATACGTTCGGAATTTAATATTGTAATTTCAAACTCTCCTCCAACAACTTCTATTTGATATGTAAATGTGCTATTGTATTCAACACAATTAGCTCCAAGAGTCACAAAATAGTCTCCTGCTTCTGCATTAATTGGAACACTAGCTGTAAATATATAATTTGCAGTTTGTCCAGGGCTTAGTGATTGAACATCTTCTCCTGAAATCCAATCAGAAACTCCTCCCTTTGCAAAGAAGTGGCAATTATTTAAGAATCTAAATCCTTTATTTTGCAAAGGTAATTCAATATACTCAGAACTTCCTCTATTAATTCTCAAAACTTCAAGTTCACCCCAGTCTAATCTAAAAGAAGTCAATCCAGATACACTACTTCCGCCACCTCCACCTCCAGAGCCACCCCCACTACTAGATCCCCCGCCTCCACCAGGAATTGAGACTGTAAAGCTCTTACGGCTGTTGTTTACATTGCCTGCAGAATCATTCACAGTTAAATCTAAAATATAGTTTGAGTAAGTATCTACCCCAAACTCTGTAGGATTACAACCAGCAACAGCCTTATTTTTAACCACAAGTTCTCCTGAAGAAGCAAAACTGACATTATAAACGCAACTCACTGGATTTGAATCAGTTACCAAAAAACTTAAAGGAATTCCAGTCAAACTGTTATAATTTCCAGAGGGTGCTGAAATACTCACAACAGGGTTTGTTATATCCACACCAAAGGACTTATTTCCATTAAATACTCCATTTCCCAAAGTATCATTGCAGTAAACATTCCATAAATAAGTCCCTTCAGTTAAATTCAAAAAGAAAGTATCTTGCACGCCAGAAACTACACTGCTATGTGTCTCATTTAATATAAATTCTCCTGAAAAATTTCCCCATAAAGAACAACTGTCCAAATCTATATCCGTCGCAGTATAATTGAATTCTATATTTTGAGTATATCCCAGATAGCTATTTATTGGAGAATGCAATAAAATCGAAGGTGCTCCAATAAGAACACTAAAGTTTACTTCATCATATCCTTCAAGCCCAAGAACACTTTCATTTGCATAAACTCCCAGGGTGTAGTCCCCATTCCCTGGAACATCAAAAGTTGTATTCACGCAATTCACTATGCTTATATTATTCCCCCCTCCGTCTAAAGTATACCAACAAGAATCTAAATCATTTGATTGCACGCTAAAATTCAATCCCAAACTCTCATTAGTTCCAAATGTTTGTTCTCCACCAGGAGAAGTAATCTCAACTATTGGATTCACAGCAAGAATATCATAATCTATTTGTATATTGTTTAAATAAGGATTTAAGTCAGAATCTTCGGTCTCAAAATAAAAAATATACTGTAAATATTGGCTTATAAGATTGAGTTCTTCAAAAGAGCCAGTAAAGAATGTATCTCCTGTTCCATCAGGACCAGCAAAAGAACTTCCCGCGCAATCAGAAGAAGAACAATTTCTAAATTGATAAGTTAAATTGCTTTGAACAAAATAATTTGTGAATCCCTTAACGTCACTCCCGCTCCCACCATTAAAATCTCCTGTATTATTCCAAGAAACTCCTAAATCTTCAGATTTAAATACATCTCCTGAAGGGTCTATAATATAAAGCAAATCATTCATATCAGAAATCATTGTCAAACCATCCTGATTTGTGCTAAAAGTATTATTCACAATAATCCAATTAACTCCCTCATCAATTGACTTATATACATCTCTATTAAATAAAATATATAGGTCATTTGCATCATCCGAAATTAAATCATCTGCAATATTTCCCCCATAATCTACTGTCTGTTGCGCCCAATTGACTCCTGCATCAGATGAAACATAAACTGCATCAGAGCCGTCAACTATAAAAATAGAATCTGAAGAATTTATTGTAATTCCTTTCGGAGTATTTGAAGAGCCTCCATTAATATCCCCTGTAGTTATCCAAGTAGTTCCATTATCATCTGACTTAATAACTTCTCCGTTTGCTCTCGCTATAAACAAGTTCCCATTATGGTCTGCCTCTCCAACCTGAAACCCTGGAGCTCCAAGAGAATCATTTATTAAAGTCCAATTAACCCCAAGATTTTCAGACCTATAAATTTTCTTATTGGTCCCAGAAAAAAGCAAATAAATATAATCCCCGTCAGAGAATAAATCAACTACGCTTCCCCCACCATCACCATAGTCAGAAGTCTGCCCTGCCCAAGTCAAACCGGAATCTTTAGATATAAACACTCCGGCAGTTCCATCAACCGCGAGCAAATAATCTGCGGAAGGATTATTTTTAACAACCGAAATATTATTCCAATTTACCAATTGCCCTGCATCAATTATCTCACTTGTATAATTTCCGCTTAAATTATTTCCATATAAAACAATTCCCGTTCCATTATGTTCTGTATTTGCGTAAACCCCTCCTGAAAAATTTTCCTGTGTGTTTTGCCCAAAGATTATAAATCCAGTAATTGTCTGATGATTTGAAAAAATAACAAAAAAACTAAAAGATAACATTAAACACAACAAAAATATCTGCAACAACCTTTTTTTACTTTTAACCATTTTGTCTCTTTGCTTTTTATAGTCCATTTATTTTAAATTTTTTTCTAAACAACATATAACCTAATGAAACCCTTTAATTTTAAACATTCCTCTTTAATGTCTTGCTACCCAATCATGCAATACAACCCCCTTAACTACCATTTGAGAATCTTTATAAACACTTTCCCCTCTTAAGATTAATGTTAAAAAAGAGTGTCTTAATTGTTTTATTGTTATTATTCAGCACCATTGTAATCGCACAGAGTAATGCCACAAACAATTCAACTAATACTAACACAGGAAATACTATAGAAAAAGCATATCAATGTCTTAAGAGTCAAGTTGATAGTAAATCGCAAGATGCAATCTCTCTTCAAGAAGCTGTTTTTGGAGTTCTCGCATTAGGCTCAAATCAAAAATTAGTTTCAGTAATAGATGGCAAGATTGTAAACGCAAATCATTGGGCAGATTCATCAAATCAAATCAAAGATACTGCACAAGTGCTTTTAGCTTATGATAGAATCAACAAAAATACAGATTCAATAGAATCATGGCTCTTGTCTAACAATAGAACTGCTAAAGATTTAACTTGGTTTTTAGAAGTTGATGTTGATAATCATGAAAGTTCTTCATGCACTATTTCTTACAGTGGCGCAAGGCATACAATAGACATCAATGAAGATATGACGCTCTCAGGAAACCCAGGTTCTTGTTTATCTATTGCAGCAGGAGGTTTCTGGTTGCGCATAAGTAATAATTGCATGGACAACAAGTTCACCGTTTCTTGCGATAAAGATTTTACAACTTCGACCTTGTATCAAAGAACAGGCTCATCAACAGTTTTTGTTTCTCCAACAGCACATTCAACATCTGCATTAGGAACTACTATTGAAAGTGTAAATTCTAAGTGCTTTTCAACATCTACAACTGGTTGTGATTATGAAGGGACATTATGGGCAGCAATTGCAATGGATAAGGCAGGAAATGATGTAGGTAGTTATCTTCCATATCTTCTTGCACTTTCAGATTCTAACCTAAGATTTTTACCAAGTAGTTTCTTGCACATATTAACAGAAGGTTCAGACCAATATTCTCAATTAGTTCAATCACAACAACAAAGCAAATTCTGGCAAGCTCCAAACACAAATTATAATAGATATTATGATTCAGCACTTGCTTTACTTTCATTACAAGGTGCAAATTCTATAGAAGAATCTAACTCAAAGGCTTATTTAGAAAGTATAGTAACTCCAGAAGGATGTTGGAACAATAATAATCTAAGAGATACAGGCATCTTGCTTTATTCAGGATGGCCTCGAGCAACATCCTCTTCCGGAGGCGGCGGAGGCTCAACAACCCCTAGTTGTGAGTCAAATGGTTATAGTTGTACATCAGTAATTGCTTGTAGCGGGCTAGGAGGAAATACTGTTGAGGGATATTTATGTCCAGGCTCTAGAGTTTGTTGTTCGGAATCTTCTGTAGAACAATCTTGCTCTGAGCAAAGCGGTAAACTCTGCCCATCAACGCAGTCTTGTTCAGGATCAACAGTTCAATCCACAGACGGTTCTTGTTGTTTAGATACTTGTAACCCCTTGCCACAAGCAGATGAGTGTAAGCAAGCAGGAGGGAACTGTTACCCTTCATGCAATTCAGGGGAAGAGCAACTTTCATATTCTTGTAGTGAATCAAGCAACGTTTGTTGTAAGACTAAGAGCGATAATTCAAGTAGCACAACAAATTGGGGACTCTGGATAACTCTCCTGATAATCCTAATCGTAATAATAGTAGTAGCAATTGTGATGCGCAACCGTTTGAAAATGCTTTTATTCAAATCAAGAAACAAACCAGGTAGCTCTCAATCTCATCAAGGTCCTCCTCCAGGAGGCAGACCACCATTCCACCCATTCAGAGGCCCAATGCCTTATCCAAGAGCACAGCCTAGAGTAATTAATCCAGTGATGGGCCAACCAATAAGAAGGCAAGCACCTTCAAATATGGACAAAGAAATGGAAGAAACTATGCGCAAGCTAAAAGAGATGGGCAAGTAACTTTACTAATCTTTATATAAACTAATTCATCAATAAATTCATGAGGTGGATGTTATTTGCATTTTTAATAATTTTAATCCCATTAGCATCTTCAATAAGTACAACTCTTCTTCCAAATTATCAACCTGGAGAAACAATGATTATTGAAATACAAGGTAATATTCTTGAGCCAATATTTCCTTCAGATATATTATTCAAAAGAGCACACGTAGCGGTAGCAGTAAATTATGATGTTAAAAGAATTGGAGGTAAATCATATCTTTACGCACAAGTACCTTCCACTCCAAATAATTATACTCTCTTCATAAATAATATTGCTACAACAGTAAATGGCATTGTGACAAAAATAAATTATAATCAAACATTCACTGTTTCTGGAAATATGAGTGAATACTCAATAAGTCCAGGATTCATTATTGAAGATAAAGATTTCATTTTAACAATAACTTCAAATTTAGATCAACCTCTAACTATCAACTTAGATTTTCCTCAAGAAAGAGCAGTTACATTGCAACCTGGAGCTAATCCTATTAAAATGTCCATCGAATTCGTCGGTCCAGGAGTATATCTTGCAAAAATAGGAAAGTACACAGTACCTTTACAAATAAAATTTATAAATTTTCCTCAAAATATATCAGATAATATTTCAATAAGTATCGCGCCTCAGGCATTCAAAGAAACATTACTCACAAATCAAGAAAAAACATATAATTTTACAATAAAAAACTCAGGAGAATTTGATTTGAACAATCTTTACTTTATATTTGACCAAACTCTATTCGATATAACGCCCTCACAAATTACATCTATTCAATCAAATAGTTCTCAAGAATTTACTTTATCTTTAAAAAGAAATAGTGGATTACCTCTATCAGGGGAAATCTTCCTCGCAAAAGATAGTAATATATTAGTCAATTTAACAATAAATATAACTTTCACAAATAATCAAAGTCAGACAACCAATAATACAAACGAAAACAGATATTATTGTTCTGAATTAGGGGGCAAGTTCTGTTCCGCAACTGAAACGTGTTCTACTAAGCCTACATCATCCCTTGATGGTTCATGCTGCACAGGAGTCTGCAAAGCAAACGAAGAATCAAGTAATAGTTGGATTGCTTATGTATCCATTCTAGTTGTATTAATAATCTTATTTTTAATATATAGGAGTTATAAAAAAGCAAAAATACCTAAACCCAAAACCCTATCTATCAATTCAATCTTAAAAAAACCATAAAAATAAGATTTTAAGTTAATTTCGTGCAAACCTTTAAATAACATCTTTTTACCAAAAACTTTATGGGAAAAAAAGAAAAATCATTAGCTTGCGAGATCAAAGGTCCCGGAAATTTCTTCACTTTAAGAAAAGAAGATTATGGGGTAAATTCTAGACAAGGTACATTTGGAGAACAACTAGAGACTTATTTGAGAGAGAGTAGTGGAGTATCAGAAGATAAAATCTTTACAGGTAATACAGCTGCGTTATACAATCCAAACTTAATAATAGTGCAAGATAATCCCCTAGTAAGGGAAGGTGAAATAATCTTAACAAGAGATTTAGCAGATATAGTAAATGGAACAGAAATAAAAGGCGTTAGATTTAGTGGAGATAAAAGCACTAGACTTGTTTTTCCAGGTTTCAAAAGAGGATGGAATACCCCAGAACAAATTGAAAATAATTCATTTTTAATTGCATTAACAGGAAGTGTAGATATTCCAGAAAGAGTAGCTGAGTTTCTTAGAAAAACAGATGAACGAGCATATATCTTGGCTCCAAGTGGAATTTCTCAGCCAAGTATAAGAGTTCCTTGTTTTTGTTACGAGGATAATGGAGAATACAGAGAATTAGTAATAAGTGGGGTCAATAGAAGCACATTGGGAAAAACAAGCAGATATTCTTTTGCAGCACCTAAATAATTAGATTATCATTTCTTTTTTGATTTTTTCTTCGGCTTCTTCCTTGTCTTTTTATCTTTCTCTCCTTTAAGATTAGGTTCTTGCTTAATCTCTTGTTGTGGAGGATTGAAAACAAGCTTAGGATCTCCGCCTTTACGAAGATATTCTAATTTACTTATTAGTATTTCTTGTTCACTCATCATTCTTTTAGCAAGCGCATCATAATTGTGAAGTCTTCCAACTACAAAATTTGCAAACTCATTAATTTCAAAAATATTCAATTTTAAACTCTCAGGCTCATAAACTTCTATGTGAGCAGGCAAATAGGTCATAATCGCATTAAATAAAAGAGGTAGTGTCTCAAACTTCATTTCAACATCTGCAAATGTAGTCCATAAATTATCTACCTTTTCAACTTTCTTAGTTTTATGAATCTCCTTATGTAAAATAGAAGTTCCTTTTTCAGAGCCCATTTTATCAATCAATTCAGAAAGGGATTTCTCAAGATGCTCAACAGGCCTACCCATAATCTCAATAATAAACTTAGCTGTTAAAGCAGTCATCTTCAAATAAGATAAAAAGCCATTTTAAATGTTAGCAATTTATTTAAGCACACAATTTCTAAGTATCTAATGGAATCAAAAGGTTTTCTATTTACAGTAGTACTGATTTTAGCAGTAATCTTAGTATTTGGTTATCTCAACTTGCAACAAGAGAAAACTTCAAGTATCAATGAATCTGAATCCAAAGAATTATGCAAAAGTTTAGAATACAATGGAGAAGATAGAATTGACATATTATTTATTTCCTCAAAAGCAGATGCAGAGCATTACACTGATTTTTTATTAAACACAGAACCATACAAAAGCAAAAGAAGTTATTTTAATATATATGTCATTGATGAAACTTCTCCAGCATGCGACGATTACAAAGGAATAGCCATTTTGTGTAACACCCCTGAAATTCAAAATTTAGCCAAAAAATGCCCTCATGATTACATAGTCGTTGTAAAAGAAGAGCCTATAGATATACGTAGCTCAGCCTATGGGAATGTATTAAGTATAAATAAAGCTCATGAAGATTCAGTTCTAATTCATGAATTAGGGCATTCATTTGGTAATTTTGCAGAAGAATATGGTGGTGCAAAAATACCTCGCGGATCAAAAAATTGCGTTTCATCATGTGAGAAATTTAGCGACGAAATAGACTCTTGTGAGATAGAATGTTCACAAAGTAATTTTTACAGATCAATTCCTTCAGGAGTTATGAGAACATTATCTACTTCAAATTATGGAATTTACAACATTGAATTATTAAATAAATTACTTCAAGATAATAAACCGCAAGAAACAGCAATAACGGGTAACCCGATATTAAGTTTAGACAACTGTGATAAAGATATTTTATCTGTAGATATAACTAGCAATTCAAATAATGAAATAACTGCAGAAACAAATAATATTCTTCTAAAAGGTTGTGCTCCAGATAACGCAGGAGATGGGAATCTATGTTTTGATAAATTATGTTATCCAGATGTAATTTTCACAGATGGTCAAAACAATCAAACTCAAGAAACATTAGAAGGTGAAGTAATTCCTTATCAAGAAAATTCAATATTTTATATAGAAAGAAATCTAAACCAGCCTTCAGCTCAAATAACTCTCAATGGAGAATTAATTGAAACATTAAACACAGCGCAAGCAGGAGCAACAGCATGCCATCTATAAAAAATAGAGGAATTTCAACAATTGTTCAAGCAACTTTAATCATGGCTCTAACTGTAGTAGCATTATTAGTGGTGTGGGGTTATGTAAAGGATCTTTCAAATAATTTTGAAAAACAATTATCTCCAACTGTGGATTGCATAACTCAAAAATCAATAGCAACAAGTGCTTGTATTAATTCAGAAGGGGAAATCCTCGTGAATCTAGATGTAAAACCTGGAGAGGCCATAAAAAATGCAGTGTTCATAACAAAAGATGAATCTTTCTCATGTAGCTCAAATTCTTGCGAATCATGTTCTCTTTCAGAAGTAGAGGGTAAAAAAACAATTTATCTCAATCCTCTAGAACAAGTCTCAAATCAAGATTTGCTAAGTGTAAGATTAAACAATTGCAATCCACAGCAAATTTATTTGAGTTCTTGCAACTCATAATTTACGTAATGCAATCAAGATAACAAGTAAAACGCATAAAGCCATAAAGAAATAAACTACTCCAATGCGCGTCCTATATGTTTTAGTAATTTCCCCCTCAAAAGATTTTTCACTAGTTACTGGATTACCTAGGATTATTTTTTCAATTTTTGGTTGTTCTTGTTTAAGAATTTGAATACTAAGATTTGCCTGGTTTTCCTCAGCATTCACAGCGCGTTGTTCCTCGGGAGGCGTTTCCTCATTTTGATTAGGAGTTGGACTTTGACTAGATCCTGGACAAGAATTTGCTTCATTATTAGTTGAGGTAGCAAATATCCATATATCTTCACAAAAGTTATATGTTCTTTCTTTTTTATTATCTCTAAATGGGCCGACAGTATCTACAGTTTGACCATTATTTTTTAAATAGACAGTTTCATTTGAATTATCTAAAAACTGTTTGGAAAACAAAACAACAAAAAATCCACTAAAACTACCACTTAAATTATATACTCCTCCATCTCCATTTTCTAAATAGTACTCTTCAAGTGAAACAATTTCCTGGGAGTATAACTCAACCCATTCAAATCCAGCATCTTGACCTTCAGGATTTGATTCAACCTCATTTAACCTTAGGGCAGAAGAATTATTTGTAAGAATAATAATAAACAAGAAAACCATTAGAATCGCGAACGAAAATCTCATCATGGTCGTTATTCCATATGTTGTCCCTCCCCCAATATAGTTCATATTTATTATCTGTTCCCTTTGTAGAATATAACCTAAATGATTCACCCACATCTTTCTTAAACTTGTAGCTTTTCGTGCTCTCATCCTTTATAGTCCATCCTGTAAAATCCACATAGCAAGAATCATTAATATCTACATATTCTTCATATTTATTTATTTCTATCAATAAACAATTATTAAAATTAGATTTTTCCCATATATTCTTCTCATTATCACGTGCATATTGTTCTGCCTTTTCGAACAGATTTTCTTCAGAATCGGAGACCAGATAACTATGAGCCATTCCATTCTTGACTAGTTCAAGATTTAGATAGTAATCACCAAAGTAAAGTTTTCCAAGTATTCTATCATATCTATCTAGTCCAGATGTTTCAAGTTCTACATCTGTGAAATTTAAAAGATAATTTTTAGCAATATCTGAATATGGAAGTCCTTTCTCAGGAGTATTTATATTAAGTAATCGTATTCTTCTACCATCTGCAAGTTCAACCGTATCTCCATCAAGAACTCGAGATATTTCAACTTTCTCGCGAACAATTCCCTCATCTGCAAAAAATAAATAATTTCCCACAATAAGAGAAGTAATCAAAAAAGCAATAATTAATGAGGATTTTCTCTCCATAAATCAATTTTTAATAAATTCTAACTTTTGCCCCACCACAATTCCTTTTTTAGAGGTTAATCCTCCGTTAATTTCAAATACATACTTTGCATTGCCTGATGGACTAATAACTGTGCAAGGATCTTCCTCACAAGGGAGCGCATTTTCATAGATAAACACAATTTCTTTATCTTCATCAATCCAGATCATATCAAGAGGAATAAGAGTATTTTTCATCCAAAATGGATAATGCCCTTCAGATTCAAAAATGAAGAGCATCCCCTCATCATCTTCAAGATTTGCCCTATTCATTAAACCTTTCTCTCTTTGAATTGGGGTATCAACTACTTCAACATAAAAACAATTCCATTCAAAGCATACTTTAGGTTCATTTCTATAAAATACAAAAAGAGATACGGCTAAAATCACTATAACCATTACTAAAATAATAATCTTTTTTAATAATTTCATTTTAAATAATAACAACATAAGTTTATATAACTTTAATTCTAAAAATCAAAGAGGTTAAAATGGTAATTACAGTTTATGGGACAAGTGCATGTCCTTGGTGCCACCGAGCAAGAGAATTTTTAAAAGCCAATAAAATAAAATTTAAAGATGTTGATGTTGGTGCAGATCAAAAGGCGGCAAAAGAGATGATCAAGAAATCAGGGCAACAAGGAGTTCCAGTTATAGATTTAGACGGCACAATTATAGTAGGTTTTGACGAACCAGCGATAAGAAGAGCCTTAAAGATAAAGTAATAATCTCTTAGAAATTTATTCTAATCAAAAGCTCCATTTCCATTACAAGCATTACGATAAGCAATAGACTCCGCTTTTCTTCTAGCCTTTTCAGCCATTCCTCTGAAAAGCTCACAGGCTTCATGATCTGGGCTAAATACTTCTCCATTTCCAGCTCTAATAAATATCCAATCATATCTTCGCAAATCTTCTACTAATTTTTCTGAATCAACAACAATACCACCTAATTTCTCTCTAGCTAATGTCATTTTCCAAAGATCATCAGAGAAATCAAATCCCCTTACTCCATCATAGTTCTTTGGAATATCGCCAGCTCTAAAAGTCCAAAGCCCATAGGCAATACCAGATCTAGCCGTAGCGAGCCATTCACCTTCTCTTCTGGCTTTTTCATTTCCTTCTAAAAAATCTGCAATCTTCCCATAACTAATTGCTCTAAATATATAATCTAAAGATGTTCCATGCCCATCAACTACTATTGACATATAAACAATGTGTTTTCAAAGTTTATTAATATTATTGCATCAAACTACTCATTAAGAATTAATAAAAAAGTTTAAATAGTATGCGATATAATACATAGCATACAAAATGGCAGATACAATATCAGTTAGGTTTGACAAAAACTTAATTGATGACCTATTAAGAATAGAAAGAAAATGGAAGGCTGATAGAAGTGAGGTAGTAAGACGTTTGCTTTCAGAAGCAATAAAAAACTGGAAACTTGAAA
>Ga0209542_10010559_pt1 | contig 16609 bp, 15 predicted proteins | sample RifCSPhighO2_01_FD_184028 | JGI IMG/M metagenome (GOLD analysis project Ga0209542, IMG submission 184028) | Soil microbial communities from Rifle, Colorado - Rifle CSP2_plank highO2_0.1 (SPAdes) (version 2) | ecosystem: Environmental > Terrestrial > Deep subsurface > Rock core/Sediment ...
TGTTTTCATTCCCAAGTTTCCTTGGGAAGCTGCGTAACCTACACAGGGAGGCGCTCTACCAGCTGAGCTACCGCGGAATAATGCTTCTCTGTTTATGCAGAGAATGCTACAATACTAACAAAAAATTCTCTTTAATCAACATATTTCGTTTATGTACATACAGGTAAGAGTAAATCCGGGGGCTAAGCATGAGGAGGTTAAAAAGATAGGCCTAACTAGGCTTGAAGTTTCTGTAAGAGAACCGGCTGAAAGGAACATGGCAAACGAGCGCGTTCGGGAACTAGTCGCAAAGGAGCACGATGTCCCCCTAAAAAGAGTTAGGTTAATAAGTGGCCACACTTCACAGAGTAAGGTTTTCAGTATAATGGATGCTTCGCCACAATAGGGTATAATAAAGTTATGGTCATAAACATAAAAACTAAAAACATAGAGCTTACAATGCCCATCAGAGCTTACGTAGAAGAGAAAATCGGTTCTGTCAAAAAACATATACATGATTTAAATGGTGACGCAGTTTTGGCCGAGATAGAAGTTGGTAAGACTACCGACCATCACAATAAAGGAGAACTGTTCAGGGCAGAGGTTAATCTCAAGGTTGGTGGAAGGTTCTATCGCGCCGAGGCAACGGCTGATGACCTTTATGCGGCCATCGACGATGTCAAAGACGAGCTTATACGAGAGGTTCGCACAAGTTCTGAAAGGAAGGAGACGCTTTTCAGGCGAGGAGGGAGAGCAATTAAAAATCTATTAAAGTTTGGCAGAAAATAGTATGAAATATTGGATAACAAGCGTAGTAATTATTTTAATTTTAGTTGGCGTATTTTATTACGGAAGACGAACTTCTAAATCTAATGACGAACAAATTCCCATGGATCAATACTCTAATATAACGGTTGTTCTAAAAACTAACAAAGGGGATATAACGCTTGAGCTCTCTACTACAGAGGCCACCGTAACAACCGATAATTTCGTTAAGCTATCACAAGAAGGTTTTTATAACGGAACCAAATTCCACAGAGTGATAAAAGGCTTTATGATTCAAGGCGGAGATCCTTTAACAAAGGATGACTCGCAGATGGCGATGTGGGGAACGGGTGGCCCAGGCTATCAGTTTGCCGACGAAATAAATCAGATAAAACTTGAGCGTGGTGTTATCGCTATGGCCAACTCTGGGCCGAACACAAACGGCAGCCAATTCTTTATCATTACTGCAGAAGCTACGCCGTGGTTAGACGGTAAACACACCGCCTTCGGTCGAGTAACTGCAGGCATGGACGTTGTGGACGCAATTGAAGCAACACCAACTGGTGGCCCAGATCTCCCCCTTGAACCTATTGTTATAAACTCTGTAGAAGTACGCTAAACGGCATCTCTTTTTTTCCTGCAGGTATAACTCGAACGGGCACAAGTTTACCGTCTTCAATTTTTGCACTCAAAATCTTAATTCTTAATTCTTTATTCTTACTTCTGACTATCGTCCAAGTACCGGGCTCCGGATTAAGGGCTCTTACTTGCCGCATAGCATATTCAACTTCTTGCATTTGTTGGACACCAGGTGTCCCCTCGGACACCTGGTGTCCTGTAATTGTTTCTGGTTTTATAAAAGCCTCTCCGTTTGTGAACTTTTTGGTATAAGTAGCCTGGGTATGATTCTGCTCTTTTGATTTTATTTTTCCTGCTATCCAATCAGGTATGATTTTGATCAACATTTGTCCCCCAAGTCTAAATAAATCTTCCGTCGCTTTTCTATAATCCACTCCCTGTAAGCTATACCCTGAAACCTGTTTTAAAATTGGCCCGTGGTCCATCTCTTTGTCTAAGAGTATGACCGAAACTCCCATCTCTTTTTCTCCAGCTAAGATTGCTGATTGCACTGGAGTTGGCCCTCTGAATTTGGGTAGTAGGGAAGGATGGATGTTGAGGATACCCTTTGGGAAAATATTTAGTATCGGATCAGGAATTATTTTGCCGTAAGCAGCGAGAATTCCGAGATCAAAATTTCCAATTTTCATTTTCCAATTTTCAAAATTAAGAGACTCTTCTACTGGTATACCACGTACTTCGGCCCAGAGTTTGACTGGAGTAGGGGTGAGTGTGTGTTTACGTCCTGCTGGCTCATCTGGCCTGGTTACTACAAGTGCGGGTACGAACCCAGCTTGCTCAAGTTCATCGAGAACAAAAGTCGAGAAGTCCGGGCTTCCAAAATAAACAAACTTAACTTTTTGATTCATCTTCGGGTTTTAACTCTTGTACATTCTTGGCATCGTCTATGAACAGTTTGCCGTTAAAGTGATCAATCTCGTGTTGAAAGATTTCGGCTAGCAATCCAGATGCTCCGCGAGTGAAAAGTTTACCAGTTTCGTCCCATGCTTCAACGGTAACCTTTTCACTTCGCTTAACCATTCCGAACATATTTTTTATAGAAAGACATCCCTGGAAGAACTCTGATTTCTTAGCTGACTTCCTTACTATCTTTGGATTAATGTATACCAACATTCCATCCTTTGGATACTCGTACTCGTATATTTTGGGTGACAGAACAAACACTCTTTTCAGGGAGCCAATCTGTGGTGCGGCAATGGCTATGCCATCTTTGGCTCCCGCGAGCGCCTCTTTCATGTCAGCAACCAAAACCTTAAACTCTTTGCTTGTGAGCTCACCTTGTTCAACTTCCTTTGACTTTTCTCGAAGCTTGGGATGTGGGTTTTGAAGGATTTTCTTCATCTTAAAGAAGTGTCATTTAAAGTAAAGATTGGGGATTTACGTCAATTATATATGAGGGTGGCAAAGATTTCAGTAACTCCGCGAGTTTTTGGTTAGGCCAGTTACTTTTCGGGAGTTTGAGTATTACATGCATAGAAAAATAGCCTTTTTTATGAGCCAAGAAAGCAGGCGTAACGACCGGACTCCATGGCGTAAGTTCTTCGGCCAGTTTTAGCGCCCCTTCTTTTACAGTTAGTTCTTTCCCTCGCAGAGATATTTTTATAAAAGTACCATAGGGTGGGTAGTTGTACTCTTTGCGGATTTTGAGCTCATTATTTTGAAACCCTAGGGCATCTTTGTTTTTTAGGAATTCCAAGATGGTGCTATCAGGCTTTCGGGTTTGAATCATGAGCCGTTTTTCAGTTAATTCATATATGTAGAGAATAAGGGAAAAAAGTCTCTCGGGTAGTGCATAGTCTGGAAGTGAGAGCATATTATCTATCGATACAATTATCGAAAACGAAACTGGTTTGTGAAGATAGGGGATTACCTGCTCCGTTCCTATGAGTATGGCTTCTTTACTATCATAGAAATCTTTTACGGTTTTTAAAACCTGCTTGCTTGTTTTCGTTGTTCCACTTTCTACTTTGAATATTTTAGTATCAGGGAACAACCTCTTTACTTCTTCCACGACTTTTTCTATACCAATTCCAAGAGGGTAAAGCTTCCAGCTTTTACAGTTACTGCATCTAGTTTCAGCCTTGTATATTTTTTTGCAGTGGAAGCATTGGAACTCTCGCTTGTCATCTCCCGCCACAAGAACAAGTGGGACGTGACAAGTAGGGCAGTCTAGGGTAGTGCCACAGTCTCCGCATATAGTAGTCGGGGCTAAACCTTTTCTGTTGCAAAAAATAAATACTCTCTCTTTTTGAGATACAGCTTTTCTTATCTCCTCTTCTACGATGTCACCAAAAACCGAAAATTTAATTTTACTTTTTGGGCCAGCGAGATTTAAGTCTGCAACTTCTATATCAGCACTATGGCGGATGCGGTTTTGTCGGTTTCCAAGGAGCTCAACTTGACCTTCATTCACTAAAGCATAAGTTTCTAGAGATAGAGTTGTGTCTCCCATAATTACGCTTGCGCCACTTTTCCTAGCTAAGCTTTTTATGAAGAAACGCGAATCTAGGAACGGGCGGTTTATGGACTTATGGCTTTTGGAGTCTGATTCGATTATATATGTTCCGATGTCATGTCTTGGTAGAGCCAAGAACTTAGAGGTCCCAACAAATAAGATAGGGTGAACCTCTTTTACCGCCCGACCCCAATCTGTTTGAGCTTTTTTGGGTGGAATATCACTATGTAGTAAAAAGCTGTATGACTCTATCCCGCCCGAAAGGCGATTAAACAGGCCACTACCGTCTACATGATGTGGGGCATGTATAAATACAGAACGTCCTTTTGCAAACTGCTCACGGATATAAATTTTGTAAAAGGAGATACGATCTTCGCGAGAAGCGGCCAGGGCCTTTATGTTCTCGTTTAGCCGAGATACGTTGTTAACCTTTGATTTTTTGAGGGTTGTTTCATATATAAACTTAGGAGCAAAGGTATCTATTGTTTGCCCCAGTGAACAAAGAAAAAACTTAGATATTTCCTCAACTGCGGCAAGGAAACTTTCTGTAAAAACTATCTTAGCTTCTGAACCAGCTATTTTTCGTAAGGTTCTTTGGCCTTTTCTTAGAGTTATTTTTTTATCTCCGGCTCGATCAATGGCCAAAACTAAAGCCGAGACGATATTAGATCTAATTGGAACTGAAATTATTGAACCCGGAGTAGGATTTGAGCTTGTAAAGTAGGTTAGTTCTGGGAGCATAACTCCTCTGGATATAGGTGCTACGGTGACTATATTCATTTTGCAAATATATCATAGATTTTCGATAGTTCACGGCATACCGAGATTATCCACACTTTAATGAAGGGCTTTCCTCGTAGCTTATAGCTTAATCAAGTATTATATAGGGCGAGGGCAATGAATGAAGAAACTCTTATTTTTAGTGGTAAAAAATTTATCTCGTCTAGGCGAGCTAGTAAACTCGTTGGCTATTCAACTGATTATATAGGTCAGTTGGCAAGAGCCAACAAAGTTGAGTCACAGATGGTGGGTCGTACTAGATTTGTCGGTGAAGCGTCACTCTTGGAGTACATACATGCTGGTAACGGGAAAAGTAACGGTCTCATTAATGATAATGCAAACCATGAACCTCGTGTAATCTCGGGAACGCGAGATCAGACTCTAGATATAGTTTTCTCGAGTCGTGCTCCAAAAAGGAACACCAGACATCTTCGCGTAGTTTCAGTTTTGACGTTAACCTTTCTTTTTATTGGCGGAGCTATTCTTGTAAAAGGTTTACCGGTTGGTGCTGGTATGGATCTCTTGGTCGGGGGTTTGTCGGACTCTAGTTCGTATCTTGCACTGGTAGATGATGAGGGTTCGAGTGTTGTTGTCGCAGATAAACTGAAATCGGTTGACGACACAGTGTTGCCTTATTTTGAAAAAGCTGACAGTGCGATAGTATCTTTTTTCAAAAAAATTCGTGGCCGAGTACTTGCTTGGTTCAAAAAAGAAACTCTAATTACAACAGAGACTGAAACTAGAAAAGAAATAACAACTACTGTTGTAACAAACAATAGCTCAAACACTACTGCTGTGGGTGGGGATGTTATTCCTACTGGTCTTAGCGAAGAAGAGTTACAAAAAGTTGTACGCGAGATCATGCTTAGAGAGCGAGACGTGTTTGCTCCAGGCGGACCCTATGGCGGAATAATTACCCTACAGTCAAGTGGTGACCCCGCCAAAGACGCTGTGACCATAGAGCAAATCAAGAAAACTTTCTCGGACGAAGTGTCAGTTTCTTTTGATCAGAGTGGTCGTTCTGGTGTAATAAAGCCAGTTTTTAGGGATGTGGGTGACACAGACCCTTATATATTTGTTTTAGTTCCTATTACAGAATGAAACCCACAAATAAAATTATACTATTTCTACTTGCCGGGTTCTTTCTTCTTGGGGGCGCCAAAGCCTATGGAGATTTTACTCCCGTAAAACTCTCGCTTACTCCAGCTAAGTACGAAATAACCCTAGAGCCGGGAGAAAGCAAAAATGTTTTACTTTCGGTCACCAACTCATCTGACGAAAAAGTAAAAGCAACTCTTTCTGTAGAAAACTTTTTGCCATCAGATGACCAAGAAGAGGTCGTGCGATTTACCAGCGAGAGAGACGTTTATTCTGGGCGTGAACTTATCTCCCTACAGAAACAAATATTAGAACTTAATCCAAGAGAAGAGGTTAAGGTGCCAGTGAGAATATCTGTACCATCATCTTTGCCACATAGTGGAAGGTTTGCAGTGGTCTTTGTAACTTTTGTTGGTGAGAACTCTTTGCAAGGAGGAAGCACTAATGTGCAGAGTAGACTCGGGTCTCTTTTCTTTATTCGGGTTGGGCACGACTTTAATGAAAGCGGTGAACTGACAAAGTTTGGCCTAGTTAATGATAAGAAAATTTTGTGGAACGGTCCAATAAACTTTTACACAACTTTTAAAAATGACGGGAACGTACATTTAAATCCGTATGGCGAGATCGCTGTGGAAAATATTTTTGGTGGTGAATCAACGACGGAGATAAAACCATGGTTCACTCTTCCAGGTTCAACTCGCACAAAGACTATTGAGAACGAATCTGTAGGGTGGAAAGTGGGGAAGTTTAAGGGAGTCGTTAAACTTAATCGTGGCTACGACGATGTAATCGATGAAAGACAGATCTATTTTTGGGTGGTATCTCTAAAATCACTTGCAGTTGGTGGGGGGCTTGTCATAGCAGCCGCTCTTGGTTATCGGCTAAAAAAGAGTAGGGCATGAAGCATAAACCTTTAATAATTTTTGTAATGGCACTTTACGTATACGCTTTGCCGGTTTGGGGTTACCAGGCGTCAAGTAGTAACTACCGCCTTGAGCGCGACAGTATAAATGCTGGTGGCGAGCTTTCTACTTCTACCAGCTACTCACTTGAAGATACGGCAGGAGAACCAGGAACAGGGACATCATCTAGTGCTATCTATAATCTCAAGGCTGGCTACCAACAAATAGAAGACTCTTCCATCATATCTATCACAGCACCAAGCAATATAAATCTTTCACCAAACATAGGGGAAAGTGGTGGTACGGCCGATGGATACGCCGAGTGGACTGTTACCACTGGTGATAGTGCTGGCTACACCTTGAGGATAGAAGCAAGCACAAATCCAGCCATGCAAACTACCGAGGAGGTAAGTTTTGCCAACTACACACCGGGAGGTGGTGTGCCAGATTACGCTTGGAGCGTGACTGCATCAGAAAAAGAGTTTGGGTTTACACCAGAGGGTATTGATATAACTAGCACATATAAAGATAACGGCGCTAACACCTGTGGCGTTGGGTCTAGCGATACTGCCTCAGCATGTTGGGACAGTGTTTTGACATCTACAAAATTAATTGCCTCTACGTCCACCCCAAACAGTTCATTCGGTGGGACGATAACTCGCGTTAGGTTTAAGGCTGAAGCAGGGGACAACTCAAACCCAACTCAAGGAAGTTACGTTGCCACTATTACTCTAACTGCCGTAACCCAATGAGAGTTAATATAAAAATTTTCAGTCTTCTTTCACTTCTAGCTATCTTTGGTAGCCCAATTATAACTTACGCCGCCACTACAACCGACAGCATCATCGTTAACTTAATAGTAGATGGCGACGGAATATCTGTTGATCCGCCCGATCCGCCGTCGGCTTTTAGTCTGACCGTGAATGTAATACCAGGAGTTAATAGTGTTACTGTCGTTTGGACAACAACCAAACTCTCCACCGGAACAGTTACTTGGGATCCGGGTAGCACAATCACTGACAGCAACCCCTTACTTCTGCACCAAACATTTATTGCAAATATTATTCCGGGGGTTGTATATCAACTCACAGTTAACGCCGTGAACTCTATTGACCCGCTAGAGACGGATATCTTTACGGGCACGTTTAGTATCGATGACCTAACTCCACCAGCCAACCCACTTCAATTTTCTGCCACACATGACTCTGCAGATGAAGATGTTGATTTAGAGTGGCAAAATCCTCCCGACCCAGATTTTTCTTTAGTACGCATCATGCGATCTACGACATTTTTTCCACAAGATGAAGAGGAGGGTGAACTAGTCTACGAAGGAGACGACGAATTTTTTGAAGACACCAATATTTCATCTGGTGTTACTTACTATTACACTATTTTTGCAAGAGATGAAAATGGGAACTGGTCGAGCGGTTCTGTTGATGATGTAACTATCCCGCAAGAACTCCCATGCCAGGATGACTGCCCGCCTTCTCCATGTGAAGGTGAAGATTGCGAAATATGTGTTGGCGATGAGTGTAACAACCAAGATCCATTCGACCAATTCCCGTTGGTTACTACGGTTCCCCCGGGCTTTGAAAACTTAGAATTTACCTTAGAACAGGGCGACTTAAGAGAGGTATTTCGAGACGGCGCAACAATCTCACTTAATGGCATGCGGGATACATATATATGGATAGATTACGACAAACTGCCCGAAGTTTTAAAAACGATAGGAGTAACACTCGTTCATCCATTAGATCCAAACAAGAGGTTCTCTTTTCTTCTGCAGGTTAATGGCAATAAAACAAGATACGAGTCTACAATTGCCCCTCTCTTAACTCCCGGTACTTATAAGGTTTTCATAACAATTCTTGATCATAAGAACCAGAAGATTAAAAGGGTTTCGGGCTTCTTAAGGGTAGTGGGTGGGATGGTGAGCAGTCCAATTATTACAGCCATAAGAAAATTTGTTGCTCCTATTGGTCAGGCAGTTGGTGTGGCAGCAGGGCTAACTCAAACCGTGGTTGTAGTATCTAATGTCAAATCACTGTATGACGTTTATTTACTTTTGGTTAGGATGATCGGGGCTCTTTTGGGATTCTTGGGTCTACGAAAAAAGCGTCAGCCGTGGGGTACGGTTTATGATTCTGTTACTAAAAGGCCTCTCGACCCAGCTTACGTGACCGTTATGCAAGAACGTGGAGACGAAATTGCCGATGCCATTACCGACCTGGATGGTCGTTACGGCTTCCTCCTTCCTGGTGGCGTGTACAAAATAAAAGCTGCCAAAACAAACTACGAATTTCCGTCAAAGAAGCTTGCGGGTCATGCTAACGACGAACTGTACGATAACCTCTACTATGGTGAGCCTATTGCTGCTTCAACTGGAGAACTACTGGTGAAAAATATTCCTCTTGATCCAGTAGGTTTCGACTGGAACGAGTTTGTAAAGAACCAGCGCGGGTTGTTTCGACTCCAGTCGAGAAGGGAAAGCTTCAAAGCACTTTTGTTTAATGGTATTTACGTTCTTGGTTTTCTTTCGACATTGTTTGCCATTGCGGTGTCTCCGACAGCACTTAACTTTTCTATCCTTACGCTTTATGTACTTTTGTTTGTATTTCAGTTTACTTGGAGGAGACGACACAAGGCAGTTCGTATAGTTGATAAAACAAGCGGCGAGGTTTTCCCTTACGCGATTGTCAGGGTTTATACTGCCGAGCTTAGCCAACAGGTAAAAGCAGTCGTGGCCGACGAGTTCGGAAGATTTTTCATGCTTGTTTCTCCTGGTCGATACTATATTACAGTTGAGGCCAAGCAAGCCGATGGTTCATATAAAAAGGTTTATACATCACCACCAACAGAATGGAAGCGCGGAGTTATTAATAAGGACATTGTTTTAAATAAAGTAAATGAACCAGTACTTACTGGTTTACCTGCCTAGCCATGAAGCCACAAATTTACAAGTTAATGAAAAAAGTTCTTGCCTGGGCAGTGGTGGCTTTGACTGTCGTTTCTTATCTTTCCCTGCTAGCCACTCCGGTAATCGCCGCTTCAAACTTTAATAAGCAGATTAACTACCAAGGGAAACTAACTGATTCAAGCGGAATAGCTGTAGCCGACGGAACTTATGAAATGGAGTTTAATTTATATACTGTGGCTTCTGGAGTGGGTGCAGCTATTTGGACAGAAACGAGAAGCGTGGCAAACGAAGTGGCTGTAGCTGACGGTCTATTTAGTGTTCTCTTGGGAGAGGTTACAAGCATAGCGAGTGTAGATTTTAATCAAACCCTTTATCTTAGCGTTGAGGTAGAGAACGACGGCGAGATGACTCCGAGAAAAGAGTTAGGGGCGGTACCGGCAGCTTTCGAATCTGACAAACTTGATGGGCTTGATTCAACGCAGTTTGTACGGACCGACGCTACAAGCACAATCGCAACTTCTTCGAGCGAAACAATACTGACGATTAATCAAGAAGGAGCAGGTGATATTTTGAATCTTCAGGCAGGTGGCGCAGAAATGCTCACGGTAACTTCTGCCGGTAATGTCGGCATCGGTACTTCTTCACCCTACGCCAAACTCTCGGTTGTCGGTCCTGTTGTGGCCGAATACTATGACGCGACCACCACAAGTGGTTACAAGCAATACAGTCAATTAATACTATTTGGAGCAACATCAACTGACTTTACTAGTTCAGCCATAGCTGACTCTGGGCGCAATCTCTTCGTTGGTTTTGGCGCGGGAACGAGTACGATACCGGATGTAATAGGTCTCACAGGCCATTCAAATACATTCACTGGCTTTTGGGCAGGACAGGCAAATACCACAGCCGTTGGCAATTCCGCCCTTGGAACTTTGGCTCTCTCTAAAAACACCACTGGTGCTGCCAACTCCGCCTTTGGGGTTTCGACTCTTGCCGCAAATATCATTGGCCAATATAACTCCGCTTTTGGATATAGTGCTCTTTCGGTAAGCACCGCCAACTACAACTCTGCTTTTGGAGGTTTGGCTCTCTCTAAAAACACCACTGGCTCCCTAAATTCCGCTTTTGGGTACAACGCTCTTACTGCAAACACAACTGGTGGGTCTAACTCTGCTTTCGGTAATCTCGCGCTCGATGCTTGTGCTGGTGCTTGTAACTTTAATAACGCCTTTGGCTCTGGCGCGCTTGGTTCAAACACTACAGGAGACTCCAATGTCGCTTTTGGAAACTCAACTTTGGCGAATTTAACTGTTGGAGAGCAAAACTCCGCGTTTGGTGAGTCAGCTATGGAGAAAAATGTTACTGGCACAGATAACGTAGCAGTCGGCTTTCAAGCTGGCTATGGAGTAGCGGCTAACTCCTTCTCTTCCTCAACTCTCCTCGGCTATCATTCTGGTTACGGGCTAACTACAGGCTCGCGTAACGTCCTCCTCGGTTTCCAAGCAGGCGATGCGATAACTAGCGGGCAAGGGAATCTCATTTGGGGTTATGATGTAGATGCACCAAGTGCAACAGACAACAATCAACTCAACATAGGCAATCTTCTCTTCGGCACAGCACTTGATGGAACAGGCTCAACTCTTTCAAGTGGGAACATTGGTATTGGTACAAGTTCTCCATACGCGAAATTGAGTGTGGTGGGTGAAGTGGTCGGCGCAGGCTATGACGCAACAACAACTTCAGGATACAAACAGTACGGCCAACTTATCTTATTCGGAGCGACTTCAACCGACTTCACCGACCCAACGGCATCTGCTGGTAACTTGTTTGTTGGCTTTGGGGCTGGGACGAGTACGGTGCCGAATGTTTCTGCTTATGAAGGTGTTGAAAATACATTTGTAGGATTTTGGTCTGGGCAATCTAACACCGCTGGTAACGCTAACACAGCTAATGGCTTCCAGTCTCTTTTTTCAAATACTACAGGTTATGATAACACCGCAATTGGTTGGAAGTCTCTTTTTTCAAATACTACAGGTTATGATAACACCGCAGTTGGCTATAGATCTCTGTACTTTAATACCGAAGGGAAAAGTAATACTGCAAGCGGATACAGTTCCATGTATAACAATACAACGGGTAATGACAATACCGCGAGTGGTATTTGGGCTTTATCCGCTAATACTACAGGTTCATTTAATACCGCAAATGGTGCAAGCTCTCTTTTCTCTAATACTTCTGGTTACTTTAATGTTGCAGATGGTTATGAATCTTTACTTAGTAACACTACTGGCGGTAGCAATATTGGGATTGGTACTAATGCCCTACGTTCAAACCAAACCGGCTCCTCTTCTGTAGCTATTGGTACTGAAGCGGGGCTTGGTGTGGCCTCTAACTCCTTCTCCTCCTCAACTCTCCTCGGCTATCGTTCTGGTTATGGGCTAACCACTGGCTCCCGCAATGTCCTCCTCGGTTTCCAATCAGGTGATGCGATTACTTCAGGGCAGGGCAACCTAATCTTCGGTTACGACATCGACGCTCCAAGTGCAACAGACAACAATCAACTCAACATTGGCAATCTTCTCTTCGGCACAGCACTTGACGGCACGGGAAGCACACTCTCGACAGGAAATATCGGGATTGGAACTAGTACCCCATACGCCAAACTTTCAGTTGCTGGTATAGCAGGAGGGACTACTCCGCTTTTTGCCGTAGCGACATCATCCACGGGTATTCAAGCCTCTACCACTCAGTTTATTATTGACTCAAATGGACGCACCGCGCTTGGCACGACAACATCAAATTGGCAGTTGACTGTTCAAGGCGGTATCTGTATTACTGCTGGCACGAGCTGTCCGGTTGAGGAAACAAGCGGTAGCTTGCGAGTTGATACACAAGGGGTTAATGGTATCGATGATCCTGGGGACTTTTTTGACGTAGCCGAACTCTACCCAGCATCTGAAGTTATGGAAGCAGGTAGTATTGCCTCGCTTGACTCAAATAGTGGCAAGAAGCCGGAGGTCAAAAATGGCATAAACGGTGAAATTATTGTAGGCGTTGTTTCGACTGCTCCAGCTCTTGCGATAAATGGCTCAAACGTTACCTTGGGTCCCGACAGGGAAGCAACTTCTACAAGGCCCCTGATAGCACTCGTTGGTCGAGTGCCAGTAAAAGTAAATCTTGAAAACGGGCCCATCTTAAAAGGCGATTTGGTAAGTGCGTCAAGTGAAGCTGGGGTTGGGAAACGAGCGATCTCGGGTGAGCAGACTGTTGGTTTTGCTTTGGAAGATTGGTCTGGTAGTTCAGGAGACTCTGATCGGGTACTTGTTTTTGTCCAGTTAGGTAAACCGTCCCAATCGATTTTAACCAGCGCGATTAATGCGGTAGTTGACGTTTGGCAAGCAGTAGAAGAGATTGCTAGTGTCGCAAATGAGAAGATTGTTGCCGGAGTAGGTTTCGTCGGCGATCTGTTTACAACAAACCTAACCTTTCTTCCACAAGGTACGATAAAAGTACCAAGTGGCAATAATCAAATCGTGGGAAGTGCCGTTCTTAAGGCGGGCTACAGTCAAGTGTTTATCCCACACACAAGAGTTACAGAAAACACAAAAATATTTATAACTCCAAGAGTCAAAATTTCAGCACCGCTCGTGGTGGGCGAAGTTACTTCGGGTGAAGGATTTTTGGTAGAGATGGCCGAAGGGGCGGTAACAGATACTCCTTTCGATTGGTTAATAATAGACTCTTACAAAGAAGGTGGAAGTTCCGAAGGTGAGTCTCGCGGATCGCAATCGAATGGAGGTTCCATTGGTGGCTCCACATCATCTCCCGTGCCTGAACCAAGCGAACCGCAAATAGATGAAGCGCCAGCAGAAGAACAACCAGAAGAAGTTTCCTCTCCAACTACAGATGCTTCAGTAGATGAGGAAATTCCTTCCGAGCTACCTCCACAAGAACTGGGTGAGTAACGTCGGAGGTTGCTCACTGATAGATTAACTGCTAAAATTAATGCATGATTAGGGAAGGTATCTTTGCACCGGGGGAGTTCTATCATCTCATTGCTCATGGTGTTCATGACATTACGCTTTTTAAGAATGAGTATGATTTCGGACGTTTCTTGTTTGGAGTCCTGGCTTTTCAGGCTCCTGTGACGATCAAAAATGTTGGTCGCAAGTTGCAGTCAATTACCTCGATACGTAGTCTCAAGCTCGAACCCGAAGTGTTGAAGGAAATTATAAAAAAACGGCATGTTGCTGTGGTCGGTTTCGCACTTATGCCAAAGCACTTGCATCTTGTGGTTGAGGAACGCACAGAAGGTGGTATATCAAAATACATGCAACGCCTCCTGACATCTCACAGTAAATATTTTGGAGCAAGGTACGGACATAAAGGACATGTTTTTCGTGGCGCCTTTAAGGCGGTGCACGTTGAAGATAATAATCAACTGCTGTATCTTTCTGCGTATGTGCACCGTAATCCGCATGAGTTGAAAAAGTGGAAGGACAAAGCGATGGAGTATCCATGGTCAAGTTATATGGACTATGTGAGCGGGAACACATGGAGCGATCTTCTGGCTCCGGATATTATTTTGAAGCAAGTGGATACCTCTACCTCTAAAGAATATATTGATTTTGTCGAAACGAGCGGTGCCAAAGCGGAGTCTATTTATGGAGAGAGTGAGTTCGAATAAGGAAGTGAGTAACGTCGGAGGTTGCTCACTCTTTGGTGCATCGGTATTTGTAGTATAAAATGAGGTTCTAATTCTAATAATGTCATTTTTCACTAAAAAACTCGGGATAGATCTCGGTACAGCAAATACACTGGTCTACCTTCCTGGCAAGGGGGTGGTCTTGAATGAACCGTCGGTTGTCGCTGTTTCGCAGGCTGATAATAAAGTTATGGCCGTGGGTACAGAAGCCAAAGAAATGGTGGGCAAAACTCCCGACAGCATCATCGCATATCGCCCCATGAAGGATGGCGTGATCGCTGACTACCGTGTCACCGAGGCGATGCTTCGTTATTATATCAATAAAGCCCTAGGCCGGTTTAATCTTTTTAAGCCCGAAGTAATGGTTTCGGTTCCAGCAGGAGTTACTTCGACCGAAAGGCGGGCTGTTGTAGAAGCTTCCATAAAAGCAGGCGCCAAGAACGCCTATGTGGTGAAGGAGCCGATACTTGCCGCTATTGGTGCAGGTATTCCCATACACGAAGCTCGCGGGCACATGGTGGTAGATATCGGTGGGGGAACTACCGACGTCGCAGTGATTTCTCTGGGGGGGATTGTCGCCTCAACTTCAGTCAAGTGTGCCGGCGATAAGATAGATCAGGCCATCGCAGATTTTATAAAGAAGAATTTTAATCTTGCTATTGGAGATAGGACAGCCGAGGACGTAAAAATAAAGATTGGCTCCGCAATTACGATTCCAGAAGAGGAGGAGTTAACCTATACGGTTAAGGGTCGGGACTTTTTAAACGGCCTACCTCGGACCACCACAATTAAGACAAATCAAATTGTTTCAGCAATTGATGGAGAGTTGGGGCAAATGATTAAAGCAATCAAAGATGTTTTTCAGGAAACCCCACCAGAACTCGCGGCGGATATAATAGAACGTGGCATTATAATGACAGGAGGCTCGTCTCAACTGCGTAATTTACCAGAGCTTGTCTACCGTAAAACGGGAGTTAAAGCAGAAGTGGCCGACGACCCTCTTTTGTGTGTAGCCAAAGGAACAGGGATAGCACTTGAACACCTGGACACTTACAAGCGCAGTATTATTGCTAAAAGATAACGTAATGTATGAAAGATCAACTGGCATTACTCGATAGTGAAAAGTTGCATCATGCTTACTTAATTGAAGCTGTCGACAAAAGTTTGGTTGGGAGGTTGGTTACGATTCTTGAAAAAAGATTCGCCATCTCCAGTAAAGGTAATCCAGACTTTTTGGTCTTGTATCGGGACACATTTGGTATAGACGAAAGCCATGAACTTATACGACTACAGGTTCACAGAGTAGCCGAAGGTTTGCAGAAGCTTATCGTCATCTACACTGGAAGCATAACTAAAGAGGCCCAGAACGCACTACTTAAGGTTTTCGAAGAGCCAACTCCAAGCACCCACTTTTTCTTGGTTGTCCCAAGTCTTGGATCAATTCTCCCAACACTGAAGTCTCGCCTAATGATCTTGGGAAATTCCGACTTTTCCGAAAGTGTTGATGCCAGAGAGTTTTTGGCATTTTCTGTACCAGAACGCTTTTCTTGGTTTGAAAAGTTAGTAGAGCATCCGAAAGATGAAGCTGAAAGGTTTGAAAAACAGACGGCGATTTTGGCTTTAATTAATGGGATAGAAGTCGAGGTTTCAAAATTAGATTTTAGGGATAGAAAGGAGGAAGTAATTGCCGCCGTTCTACAAGCTAGAAAATATTTACATGACAGCTCAATGTCTGCCAAGCTCATACTTGGTGCTTTGGCTACCTCATTACCTCAAATGTGATATATTACCCATATATTTATGGCTTACGACTTTTCTAAATTTAAAAAAAATTCGGGGGAGACAATAGAGTGGCTTAAAAAAGAGTACTTGGGTATAAGAACCGGCAGGGCTACCCCGACGCTTCTCGATAATATCGATGTTGAATCTTACGGCGCACGACAACCCATAAAGCACGTAGCCTCAATAGGGATTGAAGACCCCAAAACTCTAAAAGTTGTGCCTTGGGACAAGTCTTTAGTAAAAAATATTGAGAGTGCTTTAAGGGCTGGAAACTTGGGAGTATCTGTCGCAGTAGATGATACCGGCGGCATAAGGGTTGGTTTCCCAGAGCTTACAGAAGAGACCAGGAAGTCGATAGTCAAGGTGGTAAAAGAACTTTTGGAAGAAGCTCGCATTTCTCTTCGCAAAGAGCGTGAACGTATTTGGAATGATGTAGCCGAGAAAGAGAAAAATGGAGCAGTAAGTGAGGATGAAAAGTTTCGTGCCAAAGATGAGTTGCAGAAACTTGTCGATGATACTAACAAAGCGCTCGAAGAAGTAGCTGGAAAGAAAGAAAAAGAAATCATGACTGTTTAAATATGGGTGTA
>Ga0209542_10010560_pt1 | contig 16609 bp, 8 predicted proteins | sample RifCSPhighO2_01_FD_184028 | JGI IMG/M metagenome (GOLD analysis project Ga0209542, IMG submission 184028) | Soil microbial communities from Rifle, Colorado - Rifle CSP2_plank highO2_0.1 (SPAdes) (version 2) | ecosystem: Environmental > Terrestrial > Deep subsurface > Rock core/Sediment ...
GGGGGATGACCAACCGGTTTTCTTAAAGGTGGATGAGGATTGGGTTTATGAGGATGTCTTATTAAAAAATTTACGTGTTGGGAAGAGTCATGTAAAACTGGGTATTCATGCTCCGGGACGGGTGATCCAAAGGACAGAATTGCTCAAAAGAGATAGAGAAAAAAATAGATAAGTTGACAAAGATGGTCGCACTTAGTTAGAATCACTATTAGTTTTCCCACTGATGATTCCCGAAGATTAAATAAATTGTTATATTGCTATATTGCTTGGGGCTTATTATTAATTGGACTGTTACAAATCTCAAAAAATTTATCCATCAATTCAACAATTCAACAATTTAACAATTAAGTACAAATCATGCCTACTAAAGTTTCCGTAAAAGTTGATAAGAAAGCCGAGGATACATCTGTACCGGAGCAAACAGCGAGCGTGCAAGATGACAAGACTAGGGAGAACGACACACCTGTTGCTGCGGTTATTGATCTTCGTTCGGAAGGTTCTCAAGGCGGCGGGCGAGATTCGCAAGATCGGGTTTACGCTAATAGTCAAGACGAGAGGGGCTACGGTGATCTTGAACATAACAACCACGGGGGCCGTGATGTGCCAACGCAGGAAGTGCGAGGCATACTTGATATAACCGGCGATGGCCACGGGTTTTTGAGGCCAAAGTTTAGGCCAAGCGACGAGGATGTCTACATTTCCGCTTCACAAATTCGCAAGTTTTCACTTCGCCCCGGCGACGATGTAGTTGGGCTTGGCAGGCCGCCAAAAGAAAATGAACGTTACTATGGTCTTTTGAAGGTAGTTAAGGTTAATGATGTTTCGGCAGAAAAGCAGGGCACGCGGGCTAAATTCGAACAACTGACGCCGATTTACCCGGATGAGAAAATCAAGCTTGAAATCGGCAAAGTACCACTTTCCAACAGAGTCGTAGATATAATTGCGCCAATTGGTATGGGCCAGAGGGGAATGATTGTTTCGCCTCCGAAAGCAGGCAAGACGACTATTTTGAAAGATATTGCCCGCGGAATTTCGGAAAATTTCCCCAAAATTCATTTGATGGCGGCTTTAATTGGAGAGAGGCCGGAGGAAGTAACCGATATTTCAAGATCGGTCAAGGGCGAAGTAGTCGCTTCCAATTTTGACGAGCCTGCAGAATACCAAACAAGGGTTGCCGAGATTACCCTTGAGCGAGCCAAAAGACTGGTAGAGCGGGGCATGGATGTGGTGATTTTACTTGATTCAATCACGAGGCTGGCCAGGGCCTACAACCTTTCGGTTCCACCAAGCGGTCGAACTTTAACCGGAGGTTTTGACCCGGCGGCGCTTTACCCTCCGAAGAGATTTTTCGGTGCTGCCAGAAATTGCGAGGGCGGCGGAAGTTTAACGATTATCGGAACTGCGCTTATCGATACCGGCTCGCGAATGGACGATCTAATTTACGAAGAGTTTAAAGGTACGGGGAATATGGAGCTTCACTTGGACAGGAAGCTTGCGGAGCGAAGAGTATACCCCTCTATTGATGTTGAGAGATCTTCGACAAGGCAAGAGCAGCTTTTGTTTTCCGATGATGACTATAAGAAAATTGTGACCATGCGCAGAATGCTTTCGGTCTTGAACCCGGACGAGAGAACGGAGATTTTAATTGAGAGGCTGACAAAGACTACTACCAATAAAGAATTTCTCGACTCCTTGGCAGGAGAGGTAAAATAGAGAGAATGGACTGGGACGAGCCGCTCCATAAGGAATTTATAATTTTTGTCAAAAGTTTTATTACCTATCTGGCCTTTCGGTTTCACAAAAGCGGTCTTCATTTTGAGTCCATTAAAGATTTTATCGTTGATATTTTGATGGTCAGGCGAGGTGCAAATACCTCGCTTTTTGTTCATATAGGTGTTCTTGCCCTTGCCCTTTCGGTTCTTTTGGGAGGAGGCATAATTCTTTCTTCATCGGTAGTTTCCGGGTCGTACCCGGGGGTACCGGCTAACCCGTTGCTGGTAGCTTCATCTTCTTTAGAGGGAGAAGAAACTGGTGTTATTGCTTCGGCGATTACTCCTGTAACAATAATTTCCGACAAACCCAGGGACAAGATTGAGGAGTACGAAGTGCGTGAGGGGGACACAATTTCGTCTATTGCTAAAGAGTGGGCAGTAACGGAAGAGACTATTTTATGGGAGAATAACTTGAGCGCGAAATCGACGATTTCGCCGGATGATAAACTGAAGATTTTGCCAGTTTCTGGAGTTGCCCACAAAGTGGTTTCCGGAGATACGATTTACTCCGTTGCCAAGAAATATCAGGCTAACGCCCAGGCAATTTTAGATTTCCCGTTTAATGATGTCGGAGAGGATCTGGCGCTTAAAACTGCCGATATTTTGATTGTACCGGATGGCGCTCCGATGGAGAGAGCAAAGCCTGCACCGACTCAGTATTTAGCTAGCGAACAGCTCAAATTTCCGGTTGAGGATTTGGGGTCGGCCCAATTCAGTTGGCCGTCATCCGGTGACCTTTCGCAGTACTTCTCTTGGTATCATCCGGCTATTGATATTTCCAACCTTGGCGGTGGCCCAATTAGAGCTTCTGATTCGGGGACGGTGACGGTTGCCGGTTGGCCAGATGGCTCGGGATACGGAAACAGAGTAATTATTGACCACGGAAACGGCTATACAACTTTGTATGCCCACATGAGCTCAGTATATGTCAGAAGTGGTCAAACTGTTTCAAAAGGTTCTGTTATCGGTGCAATGGGTTCAACAGGAAGGTCGACAGGTGTACATGTTCATTTGGAAATTCGCAAAAACGGTACCGCTTTAAATCCTCTTTCGATATTGGGAAAATAAGCTTGAATAGTTTAGGGGTTAGGGTTAAGAAGCCAGTATGGTGAGGGGGTTAGGTAAAAGGTTTGAAACCCTAAACTTTACCTCCCTGCCTGCCGGCAAGGCAGGTAAACTAAACCGGCATCTTTACCTTAATCTCCTAACTTAACCCCATGACAGCTTTCACCAAGGCTAAACACTTGACCCTTGAAACTTAATACTTGATACTTTCTTGTATGGGCAGATACAGGACTTGGTTTCTTGCTTTTCTGGCGTTTATTTTACCCTTAGCGCTTTACGTTAAAACTTTAGCACCTACGTACATTCCAATAGATAGTGCCGAATTTGTGCTTTGTATGCGCTTTTGGGGAATTTGTCATCCGCCGGGATTTCCACTTTACGTTTTTTTGGGTAAGATTTTTGTTGATTTCTGGCCTTTCGGAACTCTAATCTACAAGGCAAATTTAGTGTCGGCTATTTTTGGCGCATTAACATCTGTTTTTGTTTATCTGGTTCTTAGGGATTTGAAAGTATCGGCGTTTTTAGCATTTGCGCTTTCAATATTTCTGGCAATTTCGCAAACCTTCTGGGAGTTTTCAACTGCTGCAGATGTATTCACTTTTTCTACCTTTTTACTTATTTTGATGCTGTTTTTTACATTTAAGAGATGGCGTTATTTAGCCTTTTTTACACTTGGGCTTTCGGCATCACACTTTTATATAAGCGCTGTGCTTTGGCCTTTGCTTTTGTGGTTTTTTGCGACGAATGCGACGAATGGGTCCTATTGGTCGAATACGTCGAATATGCAAAGGCTTAAGCTCCTGTTTTTTTCGGCGGGGTTTTTTGCCCTTGGCTTTTTTCCACAAGTTATCATGTATTTTCGAATGCAGACAGATCCTGAAGTCAACTGGGGCCATGCGCTGGGAATTTCAGGCTTTTTGGATTTTGTCAGAAGACGGGAATTCGGCTCGATTTTTTTGATTGCCAATCCGGTTTTAACATTTTCTCTTTTTAAAGTTTTTAAACACTTTTGGGTTTATTTTCAGAATTTATTTGTGCAGTTCGGGATTATTTTGCCAATAATTGGGGTTTTAGGTTTGTTTTTTAACGGTTTAGTGGGCGACAGAAAGATGCGCTTTTTGATTTTTTCGTATATCGCCCTCGTCTTTGTCCAGCTTGTTTTGCTTTCGACAATTGACCCGTTGGACAAAAACAGCCCATTTCAAATCAACAAGTTTTATCTTTCATCGTTTATTTTTGCGATTTTGATATTCGGGGCGGGTGTAGAAGTTTTAACCAAAAGGATTTTTGAAAATGGACTTCAGGCAGCGGCTTTAGTTTTTGTGCTTGTTGCCATTTACTTTTTTGCCAATTTTAGAGTTAATGACTATTCGAATAACTATTTTTCCCAAAATTTGGTTTTGGATGCACTCTCACAGCTGCCGGATGATTCTATTGCCATTACTGTCGGCCATGTTTTTTACTTCGGCGGTCTTTATGAACAGAAGATAAATGGAAAATTTAAAGGAGTCAGTCTTCTTTACTTTCCCAACGAAAAAAACCGCGACAGCGAAAAATATCAGCCTCGTCTTTTTGAAAAACAAGCCGATGTCGATTTTGTTAGTAAAGTTTCCAAAGATAAAAAATTAGGAAGAGCGGAAAGTTATATTCTTGAGGTAATTAGCCGCAACCTAGACAAGCCGATTTTTATTCTTCAAGGCACTTTTGAGGAAAAGTTTTTTACTTATTTGAAGCCGCATTTGAGTCCGTACGGCTTATGGTGGAAGGTTGAGAGGGATTCGTTAAACAGACAGGTTGATGCGAGGGCAAATATCAATTTACTTGTGAATTTGAAAAATGTGGATGTTGTGACAGATGACCTTTACCTAAGGCAGCAAAAGGATGATTTGTTGACTTACGCGGTATCATACAATTCGGCGGGGGTTTATATGGCTTCCGGGGGTTTGTATAATGAGGCCTTGGCTATGTTTAGGAAGAGTTTGGAGGTTAACGGTGACGCCAAAAATGTTGGGGATGAGATTGATTTAGTTGGCAGGACAAAACAGCTTGAGGGGAGTAGAAATTCGCTGATTTTAGAGAGGGAAAAAGAAAAGCTATTTGAGCTTGGTAACAATCTTTTTACTTTGGGAAATTACCCAAGATGCGCCCAGGTATTTGAAGAGATGGGCGAGATTTGGGCAGGCGATGCTCAGATTTTTAACAATGCCGGTTCTTGCTTTGCAAATTACGGTGAAGTTGATTTGGCGCGGACAAGTTATCAAAAGGCGCTAGAAGTCGACCCGAATTTGGAGAAAGCGAGAATTGGGCTGGAGGAGATAGGGGAATAAGCGTCTAGTGATTTAGCGTCTAGGGTCTAGCGTCTAGATCTCACTAAACGCTAATTTACTAGTCGCTAGACGCTATATTCAAAATGATTGACTTTGCAAGAATTAGTATTATTGCCGGTAATGGCGGAAACGGAGCAGGTTCTTTTGAGCACATCCGAGGCAAACGGCGGGGAAAGGCAGATGGTGGCGACGGCGGGCGTGGCGGAGATGTTTACCTTGAGGCAGCGGCCGATTTGAACACGCTTGAGCCTTTTCGCTATGTTAAGGAATATAGAGGTAAGAATGGGGTTAGTGGCTTGTCTCGCAGGCGCAAGGGGGCCGATGGTGAGGATTTAATTGTCAAGGTGCCTAGTGGAACGGTAGTTCAGATCAGAAAACTCGGAACACTCGGTGCTTCGGAAAACTCAGAGAATCAGAATACTCAGAGAACTCAGGAAATCGGAAAGCCAGATACACTGACACACCGATTTACAGATTCACAGAGAAACCGACTAACCGAGTCTTCTGAGTATTCTGGTAAACATGACTTAGTTGACAAAAGTCAACGAGTTCTGGTTGCAAGAGGTGGTCAGGGTGGCAGAGGTAATAGGCATTTAAAGGACGAATTTGGCAGACGACCAAAGGCTGGAGAAAAAGGGGAAGAAGGGGAAAAAGTCGACTTAGTGCTTGAGTTAAAGCTGATTGCCGACGTGGGACTCATCGGACTACCCAATGCCGGTAAGTCGACTCTTTTGGCGGCGCTGACCTCTGCAAGACCCAAGGTAGCAGATTACCCGTTTACAACACTCGAGCCGAATTTGGGAGTGATATCAGCGTCTAGATATCAGCGTCTAGCGTCTAGGGGTACAGAATCACTAAACGCTAATTCACTAAACGCTAAACGCTCTATCGTTATTGCTGACATTCCGGGTTTAATTGAGGGAGCAAGCGAAGGTAAAGGTTTGGGGGATTTGTTCCTGAGGCATATTGAGAGGACTAAGATTTTAGTCCATCTAATCGACGTTTCTAGTGATACCGACAAGTGGCAGGATTATCAAACAATCAGAGCAGAGTTGAAAAGTTATTCCAAAGATCTTGCCAAAAAGAAAGAAATTATAGTTTTGACAAAAATTGATTTGGTTTCCAAAGAGCTGGTGGATGAGGTTTTGAAATTATTCAAGGCTAAAAAGAAAAAGATTGTGGCAATCAGCGCAGTCAGCGGAGAAGGACTTGATAGTCTTTTAAGTGCTATTATTAGAGCCTCTGGATTGAAACAGCACTAAATCAACCCGATATATTCTAGATATTCTAATATAATCTTAGGACCCCCGGCACCCTCGTTGAAATTCAGACAACTTTCTACTACACTGTTTCGAATCAGTGTAGTAAGGGGGTGAGCTATGACGCAGATTTCCAAAAAGATACTCGGTAGGAAATTGGAAAATGAAATACATGAAACTTTTTGGGCAGTTATTGCTAAGTTGACGAAAAAAGATGAGGTATCTTTGTTTTTTAACGATCTGTTTACAAGAAATGAAAGAGTAAATTTTGCTAAGAGGCTTGCTATTTTGGTTTTACTTCATAAAGATTACGATTGGCGAGCGATTAGAGATCTCATCAAAGTTTCTGAAGGGACAATAGCCAAGATCTCTTCCAGGAAAAATAATGAGGGTTTTAGATTATTTTATGAGAAACTGGAAAGGGATGAAGAATGGAAGAAATTTTGGCATGACTTGGCAAAAACATATTTATTACTAACGCATCCAAATAGACTATCTAACCTTGATGATGAAGGTTTCGATCGACTGATTCTTAAGAGGGAAAAGAAGACTTTACTTTAGCATTTCGGAGTGAGCGAGGTTTCTTGGATTATTTGTATGTAGATCGAGTTGAAAAAAACTTTAAGGGTAAGGGAGATTATAGATTCCAAAAGTCATCAAAGCGAGGTATTAAAAAATTTAGTTTGCTGCACTGTTTCGAAACAGGGAAGTAGCAGGGGCAGTTAATTTGGTTTAGATAAAGGTGTAGATTTAGATAATAGGTGGAATGTTTGCGGTAAGTAGGTTAGTTTTGTCTGGGAGCCTTTAGTTGTTGTGATATTTGTGAGATTTGTTCTGTGATAACCTTGAGGTTTTGTGCTTTCCGGAGTTGTTTTTTTTGTTTACTCATCCATCCAGCTAACGAACTATCTCCAGCCGGAGGCTGGTTGGCCTTTGGCGGAAACTATCAAACTGTTTTTACGGACAGAAGGCTTTGCCGAAGAATTTGGCGACTATGAGGATATCAAATATATTGATTGCATTATTGCCGTCCATATCATAGCGTTTATAAGTTTGCCAGTCGGGCATTGTTGAATTTTTACCAAAGGCAGCGCTTATAGTTTTAATGTCTACAACGACACTTACATAGCCGTCTGCATTTACGTCGGGAGGAAATGCATCTGTTTTAGAAAGCTTTGAACAATCGCTGTTCGGATCAGTGCCTATTGCCTGTTCTACGGAGTTTGAAAATGTGTCGTTGTCATAATCTACAGGTGTGTAAAGAGAGGTTGAAGGTATACTGTATAGCCAATAGTGAAATGCAGTCCAAGTAGATCCAGCGATAGGGTATATAGTGATAGTCACTTGGTTTTTACCTTGTGTATAAGCTGATGGTATGACTATTTCGCTCTCCCTCCAGCGCAGTGCTGAGTTTCTACCGGGATTGTGCCAAAATCCGACTAAGATTCCGTCAACTCTAACTTGAACGGATTGATTCCTGACTGATTGATCAAACCTTCTTCTGAGTATATGGGTTTTATCAGCTGCTACGTTCATTTTAAAGCTGATTGTGCCGGTTCCTGATTCACCACCCTCATCACTAACTGCAACTTCGTCACTATCACCTTCATAGAAAAAGGACTGTGTTGGGATATCTGAGGATGAACTTGATGTGTAAAGATGACTAGCTTCACTTTGAGAATTACCGACATCTAGTTCATCCGTCTTCTTTAAGTCTGGATTTGGTAAGCCGTACCAGAAAACAGTTGAATAATAATCTGCATTAAGTTGATTGCTGGTATTTGTCCACCAGGAATCACCATGCTCAAGCCCATATTTGATGCCAGAACGGAAACTTATCGGGTCAAAGATAAAATGCCTGTATGCTTCTGTGTGATCTATTATAGATCCATTAACATCAGGCGCGTAATGGAATGGGTGTCCGTGTGTTGGCAGATTGAATTCACCAGCCATAAAAAAAATTCCTCCATTAAATATGTCTTCGGTACCTGTACCGTAGAGGGCGGGGGAATTATTGCCGTCAATGTGAACTCTTTCGTCCCCTTCTAGGTGTAATCTCTCTAGACCGCGTGGAATATTAGGTGTACTTGTTATAGTAAGTAGATTCAAATTCACAATGTGTCCAACACCTCCAGTTTCGAGTATTTTATAATCCAAATTGGTAGTGGTTGGTAACTCTTGGTGTGAGAGTGCATTAAAGTATCCTGCTGTAACTCCTAACCCGGTATATCCATTAGGATCGTACTGTATTTCATACACCAATGAATTTATATCGACAGCACTATCATTTTTTATTTTTATAACACCTTGTGAAGCGTAAGGCATTGGGTAGTAAGAGTAATAAAAGCCCTTAGAATCCATACCGTTCATCAAAGATTTATAATTCCTTTCAGCTTCTAAAGATCCGAAGAATCCACCTATTGGAGTATCAACTCTTGGGTTTTGCTCTCCATCCCAGAAGCCTAAGATTTTTGTGGTCATCAAAATATCTCTACTTTCTTGTTGTTCCCTTGTAATAGGCGAACTAGTTGCCTCTGGGGGACCTTCTACTATCTGGGGTATATTCAATTTCAAAGCATTAATAACACCAGCGCCATTTTTTTGGAATATTGTTGCTTCGCTGCCAGAAGGGATACTAACGGTGCCGGTTACTAGCTGGTTATTTGTTGTAGGTTTCGGATCTACTCCTAGGTTTTGAAGTTTTGAAAGCAAACCGGAAATTTGTTCTTGGCCAGTAAAGGATTTTATTTCGACACTCTGATCATATTTTTCGTAACCAATATTATAGTAAAGAGGTAAAATATAATCTGATGTGGTAATTTTCAGTGATTTTGAGAAAGGTATGGGTACATAAGAGATATGTCCTCCCGAGCTCTCAGCCATCCCAGAAACTAATGGGTGAACAAAAGGCGCTTTAGTTCCCGAAAAAAGTTCCTTTATTGTTAAATCAATTCTTGGTGCTTTTTCACCATCAAAATAAAATTGTATTCTAATATTCTCTCGTGTGTCTCCAGGATCCGTTGGACCGATCCAAATTCTGTTAATAGCTCCAGCCCCTTTTTCATCTAATAACACGTAGTTGCCATTTTCTATATTCAGATACGATTCTAGGCCATCATCTTCTTTGTGCCCAAAGTCCATAGCCTTCCCAGTCTTATCATGACTGGAAACCTGATATGAATATACATTACTCCTTAAGTTTGGAAGGGTATTTAGATTATTGACTAAGTCAATTCCAAAGAGGGCATTTGTTGGTGTTTGGGCAAAAGTTTCTAATGTACTTGATGACTTTTTTGAACTAAAGAAGATAAGCGGGATTGCAAGTATAGCCAGAAGAGCAATGATTATGGGCAGGTGGATGACGCCTGATTTAGTCTTTAATTTTTTGGAGGGCTTCATATCGGAGGGCAGGCTATGTTGCTTCTAATCTAATCATAACCCAAAGTTTTTCACAGCGTCAATCAGAGGGAATTGTTAAATGGTTCAATTGTTAGATTGTTAAATTGATAAATTGCCTGCCTGCTGGTAGACAGGTTGAATTGTTAAATTGATGATTCAAGTCTACAGACTTGGTGAGGGAGACGGAGAAGGGCTTGGTGTGGGGGATGGTGAAGGGCTGGAGCTTGGTGAAGCGTCGGGACTTGGGCTTGCCTGTTGGCTTTGACTTGCAGATTTCTCCTGGAGTTCACGAAGCTTTTTATTGTACTCGTCAAGTTTTTTGTCGATATCCTCTCTGGCGGGGTCGTCGCCCGGCAAAAATCGTTTGGCAAAAGTCAGTTCATTGACGATTCTGGCAACATCGCCATTCCTTTGAATAAGAAGACTTGCCAGTGAATAGTGGGCGGGGCCCAAGTCGCCTTTGACAACAATAGAGTCTTCGTATTTTCTCTGGGCAAGGTCAAGATTGTTAAGGCGCTCGTAAAGGGTGCCCAGGCGATAGTGCAGGACGGGATTTTCCGGATCCAGAGCAACGGCTTGGGCCAAGGTGTTGATGGCGTGAGTGTCCGAACCGTTAACCGAGCCGATCAATGCCTGGTAAGCAGAGGATAATGATTCCCAGTTGGTAACGTTGGCGCTTGAGATGCCGGGAACTCTTAGAGGAAGTATCTGGTAACCGGAAGCAACTTTGCCCTGATCGATTGCTACTTGGGCAAGGTTAGCAAGCAGCTGTTTTTGCCCATCGTTTAAATCTTTTTGCCGGGACAAATTGATGGCGGCATTTAGAGCAGTTTGGGAAAGCGTCCTGTGATATGTGTCGACTGCGCCATTGGCAGCTATTGCCTTTTGCAAAAAATCAACTGCACGGTTGCCGTCGTTTGAGCGGGAGGCTAGAAGCGACTGGCGAAACAGGTACTCGCCCCGGTAGGCATTGACTGTATTGAATGCGAGATAGCCGGATATGATTATCGTGGTTAGTGCAAAAATCACGGGCAAAACCTGCGATTTGGGGCCTTTGGTACCCGTTTCGGTTTTGATAATCCCCTGAGTGTCTCCGAGAGGCAGCCAGGCGAAACGGTTTTTAAGGGCAGCAAGCTCAACTGTAACGTCATAAACCGGATCTTCCGAGTTTATTTTGGCTACTGTTACCAGTGCGGCAAGAATTATGAAAAAAGCGGCAAAATCGGCAAAGGTTACGGTAGTTACGAAAATATTAACCAGAATGCTAACTGAAGCAGCCGAGAGTCCAAGATAGGCTGGCATGTTTTCACTTTTGACAAGTAGATAGATAAGGAATCTGGCTAGGGCGACAGCGAATATAAGAAAAGTTAGTACTCCAATGATGCCTACCGTTGCAATCAGTTCTGTAAAGAATGAAGCGGACTTTTCGAAACGGACTGGCCAGTTATCTGTCGAGTTAATAAAACGGGGCTTTAATTGGCTGTAGACAAACTGATAAGTCCCCGGGCCGGTTCCCAGAATCGGCCTTTTGCCGATTGACGAAGCCGCTATATCCCAGGCGGCTTTAAGGGGCAGAGTTTTTTCTTTGGGGGTATCAATCTGCTGTTCGAATGAGGCGTCTTTATCTTTAGTTGTGATCCAGGCATATAAAGTACCCTGGGAAACCTGCGGTACAAACCTGACTACTAGAACGAGGACTGCGAAAATGACAAGAAGTGCAGCATTGCCCTGCTGGCCTTTGGTTAATTTTTTCTTGAGGGGAAGAATTGCCAGAGCTGCGATTCCTGCTATTAACCCAACGTAGGCAAAAGGTACATTAAGAATTATAAACGAGGTGATAAGTACCAGGGTCACGGCTGTTGCTGCGATTTTGAGGTTATTGTCTTTTTCATAAATTGCCCAAAGAGAAGTTAGGGGAATAATCATTGCCTGCAAGATTGCCAGAGAATGGACAGAACCTAAACTGTTGAACGACCTGATCTTGGCAAATTCAAAAGGCAAATAGGCGCCAAAATAGGAGGAAAGCGCAACGAGTGACGTGACAGTTGTTCCCAGAACCAAAAGCCAGAGGATGGTAGTTGCCTGGCCTTTAGTTTTAAGATTGGAAACAGTTAAAAAGAAGAAGGCGACTATTGTGGCAAGAGGCAGGAAGCTTGGCCAGATTTTGGTGTGCAGGCCAAAAATAGAAATGTACGAATCCAGTGAGGTCAGTGATGCGACAAAATAGATTATAAAAAAAATGATTATAGGAAAGTCAAGCGGAGTACGGGTAAAAACTGCGCGGCCTTGAAGGACCATTTTGAGGCTCCAAAGGAGAAAGCCGGCTATGGTAAGCGTAAAAAGCGCAGCAAATTTGTTGTATTCGAAAAATTCGGTGGTTGTGGGCAGGAAAAAGAGGGGGATAGAAAGCACCGCAAGCGCGATGAGTATAAATATGAGGTTTTCTGCCAGTTTAATTAAGTTTTCTTTCATTCTATATTATTGTATCCAGCTAACATTATTAAGCCTATTATTGTCAAGTAAAAATCATCAATTAATACTGATATATTTTGATATACAGATAAATCCTTATTACTTATTAAATTATGTATATGAGATAATTTGTACATTTTAATTTTGACTTATTTGTTTTGTGTTAATTATTAGCCAGTTAAATTTAATGTCTGCGGAACTTGGCAAGCCATCTACTGCCACTTTAAAGCCCTCAAAGTCATTAACCTGGTCTATGTATAAGCTTTTGCCGTTTGTCGGACTGGTTGGTGTAATTAATATGGTTGCACCGGGGAGCACTTTACTCGAAGCAACTGTCAGGTTCGTCTTTCCCTTTTGAAGTATTGCGTTTCCAACCAGGCTTGAATCATTGCCGTTTACATTTATGAAAATATTATCCGTTTGTACACTTTCTGCCTTTAGGCTGCCTTTGATGATTAAATTGCCGTCTTTGTCGATTTGCACCTTGCCGGCACCGATATCGACCAATACGGGTTCAACCCCAATTGGGGTTGAACCCGGAGAACCGGCAAATGGGTCGTTTTGCAGATAAAGCGTTGAACCTAGAACGTTGATCTGCCTGCCATAGTCGATTATCAGCGTGCCGTCCTGGGCAAAAGTGCCGGCAACGTAGGTTTGGGCAAGGTTTGAAGCTCCAGTCACAGTCAAAGTGGAAAGTGATAAGTCGGTAGTTGAAAGCAGCTGGGCTAGTTCGTCCAGAGTATTTTGGGTTTGCTGGACAAGGTCGGAGGAGTTGGATGCCTCGGGTGAAGCGGAATCTGTGGATTCTGAGGAATCACCTGGAAGGGGGCTTCCAATCGAGTGATGAGTTATGAGTGATGAGTTTTGAGTTGAGGAATTGAGAGCTGAGATTTGTCTTTCGACTTCGATTTGGACAAGCTGTCTGACCTGATCTGCGGTTAAGACCTGATCACGGATTTCTTCATTTAGCGTTCCGTCTTCGTTTATTGAGCCTTGGTTTATTTGAATGTTGTTGGTCAATCTGATGCTTGATGCTATCAGAGTGTTTGCTTCGAGATCCATGTTCCCAAGCGCCTGGGCAAGATTGTAGCGGGTGTTAACCTCCATGAAAACAACAACTTCGCCGCTTCCCGGGCCCGTAAAGCTAGTCAAGGCCTTGCCAAATGTCGAGCCCATTTTTGGATCTGCTTTCATTGCATGGCCTGGGGTAGAAGAGGTAGTTAAAAGATCACCGACGTTAATAGGCCCGCCTTCATCTGTTACCTTGACGGGTACACGACCGCTTAGGGCAATGGGTATAGGATGATCTTCTTGTGCGAATCGATTTGTTCCTGTAGAAGTTAAATCGCTATAATTGTCCGATGCTACTCCTATAATATGATCGTCGTATGCAACTTGCGACTTTACTAATTCTGTCTCTGCCATTGGTCTGTTGACTCCAGGATTTGGGTTTACTGTTCTATTTCCCGTTACTACAACATCTCCATATTCAACATCCTGGGCTGTTGCAAATTGTTCCGCATAGTCTACTGCATCGCTCGAGCAAGCCACCAGCCCATATTCGGCATCTGTTGCCGAATTAACGTTATTTGCTGTGTGACAAATTACGTTAGTAGTTGCTGTAGTATTTAAGTTAATGTACGTTACGCCTGTATCGAAATAGGCGGCGTAATCGCCGGCTCCGTTAACGGCGCTTGCATAAATACCGTAGTTATTTGTTGCTGAAGTTTGGTTTGCAACATAAACACCGTAGTTGTTAGTTATAGCAGATGTTGCACCCACAGTTGGGTTGTCTGCATAAAAGCCATAAGCAGCTGCGAGAGTCATAGCAGAGGCAGGGGTGGCTATTATGCTTCGTATATTTAATAGACCTGCAGTGGTTTGATCAGTAACTGTTGTATTGGCAACGATACCGTTAGTAAAGCCACCGATCTGACCTACATCCGTGCTTTCAAAATTACCGAGTGTGTAATTATTCGCCGATGCTGCGTTACCCACAGCGATATGTCTTTCGACATCGAGAAGTGCGTTATAAGTTGAATCAGAATTTTTCAAAAGAAGTACGGTATCACCCGAGGCATTTACTAAGTCGATTGTAACGCTATTTGAGCTGTATATATTTGAGCCTATGCTGATGTTGCCATTAAAATAAGCCGCATAATTTGTATCCCCTCCTGTTGCAGTTGCGTAAATACCGTAAGTTGTTGAGGTGTTGCTGGCGCCAGCGTCCGTTCCGGTTGCCGAAAAATAACCTGCAAAAGCGCTGTTGGTGCCGCCGTTTGACGCGTGAGTGGCGGTTGTCGTTGAGTAAACGCCGTAGGCCAAGGTTGTACCGCCAGTTGCGCCAGTACTTGAAACAGATAAGTAATTTCCGTAGGAAGTTTTTGTTCCACTAGATATAGAAGCGCTGTTGGCGTAATCGATACCTGAGCCAAATTGTGTATTTGAAAATGGAGCGGAGCTTGTAAACCTTATATATTCCCCATAAGTTGTACCGGCGCCAAGCGCATTTCCGGCAACTACAGCGTTATAGAGGCCATAAACTGTACTGGCATCGGAGATCGTTGTTGAGTACAAAAAGCTATTATAAGCTGATAGACCGTTGAGATTTGTTACTTCAAGGTCAAGTAAAGGTCCAGATGTGGAGTCTATCGTAGCTGAAAATCCTGTATTTGTATAAATAGTTTGATTGACTGTTATCTGGGCATCGAATTGTGAAGTACCATCAACTTCAAATGTTCCTGTAATATAGGCGTCTTGGCCGTTAAGAGAGACGCTTGGTGAGCCGCTGCCAACTTTAAGGTTACCGGTGAGGACATTGAAAAGACCGGTGCCGGCTGCTGTGGTTGCGGTGATGTCACCGGAGGTGGTTGTAGAAAGGGCCAAATTGGCAGAGGTTGCGGTAACTGTTAATGTGCCGGATGTAGTTGATACTGTTTGAGCGCCGACAAATGTGAGATCACCGTCAAACGCAACGTTGGCTGCGGAGTAGATGCCGTAGTTGGTGGTTGCGCCTGAGGCGGTGGTGTAAAGAGCGTAGTTAGTATCAACTGCGGAAGTGGTTGAAGTGAAAATGCCATAGGTATTTGAAACATTTGTTGATCCGGGGTTATCGCCTGCTGCAGAGAAGTAGCCGCCATATGTGTTTTTTGTACCAGCATCTGTTGAACCGGTATTTGAAGCTGCTGTGTAAATGCCGTAGGTAGCGATAGTTCCAGATGTTGTGTCGGCACCGGTTTTAGTAATGTTATTGTATTGTCCAAAAAAGGTTTGGGAAACGGTTGTTGCCAGAACCTGAGAAGAGGAGAGGGCATTGTAAAGGCCGTAGGCGACATTGCTGGTTGCTGTTCCCGAAAAGGTGTAGGCAAGATCAATGCCGCGCGCGTCGGAAGTAGAAGATGTAACGTTGATATCAACTAGGCCGATTGCGGAAGCCGGTGCCCAGGTTGTGTTGGTAATTGTAAAGTCTTCGGTTGAAGCAAGCGTGAAGTCGACATCGGTATTGGCGGTAACTGCACCGCCGTCGGCAACTACAAAGACGTCGTCAACATCAAGACCGGTTGCGGCATTTAAGTTACCAAGAAGGGTAATGGCATTGTCGCCAAAAGTAATTGTCGGATCGGTACCTGAGGAAAGATCCCAGGTCCAGAGGTAGGAAGTGGCAGCCGCATTGGTGCCAAAGGTAGCTGCACCAACCTCGGTTAAGTTAAGGTTTAAGGTGATTGTGTCGGTATCTGTGCCAACTGTGTCGATGCCGTTGGTGCCGCCGGCAACTTCCAAGGTGTTAGTATCTGATATTGTCTGATCTGTGCCGGTATCACCCGAGAGGGTGAAAGAAGTCATGGATCCTCCTCCGTCAAGGGCTTCCCAGGTGTTTGTAGCTGTGCAAGCTTTGACGGTTGTGTCGGTTGCATTAAAGTAGATGTCGCCTGCACTGCAGCTTGAAGGATCGCTGGTTGAGCCCTTGTCAGTTAGCCTCAGTGTGCCGTAGCTTCCCTGATCAATTATAGAAAATAGGGTATTGGTGCCGTCTTTGAAAGCCAAACTGCCTGTGTTTGTAATATTTACTGTTGAGTTTGTTGTAGAAAAAGATAGGGTACTTCCAAGCGTAACTGCGCCGTTTAGTGTAAGCGCCGTACTTGTTGTTGCCCCCCGGCCGGTAACAGTTGATAAGGTATCGGCTTCTGAAGTTAGGGGAGAGCTGGTAGTTGTAATGGTGATGGTTGAGCCACTGGTACTAATGGTTGTGCCTCCAGAACCGGAAATGGTTAAAGCTCCCGCCAAGCTATTGACCGAAGGCACAATGGCTGTGGTA
>Ga0209542_10010562_pt1 | contig 16608 bp, 20 predicted proteins | sample RifCSPhighO2_01_FD_184028 | JGI IMG/M metagenome (GOLD analysis project Ga0209542, IMG submission 184028) | Soil microbial communities from Rifle, Colorado - Rifle CSP2_plank highO2_0.1 (SPAdes) (version 2) | ecosystem: Environmental > Terrestrial > Deep subsurface > Rock core/Sediment ...
TGTGCGGCAGAGTCATTTCCCAACTTTCCTAGGAAACCTGCCCGCAGTCCAAGGCGAGAGAAAGAAATAGAGGTGTTCACCCCTGCCCCACCAACATCATTCTTTGCGAAGTCCAACAAGATTTTCCCGCCAATGGGAAGGGTGACTTGCTTATCTTTGACCAGAATGTCGGGACTTGAACTGGTGACGAACGTGTCAATCGCGGCCCCTCCAACACTGATCACATCAAATGTCATCTTACCCCAAAAAGATGACCACGATTAAGGCAATCGCGACACCGAGCACTACTCCTAACGCCAGATAGCTTGCAATAAGGATAATGCAATAGTGATGGTGTCTGCCCATAGCATCCTCTTTTGGCTCCTTGTGTCCTTTGCGTTTATTAATGCTTCCCTTTCAAACTTTTGGAAAGTTTGATCAAAGTTCTCGTTGTTCGTAGTCGAGAAGCATTCTATCGCTGACTCGCGTTGCTCGCAGAGGTGAAACTCTTCTCTCCTGCTCACAATCTCGAACAAGTCAGGTCTGGCCAGGGGCAAACTAGTCCAACTACTCCCCGTTAACTATTTAAATGCCCAAACTTCTGAATCTTAAATGCCTGACTTTTCCCTGCTGGCAGAAAAAGAGGTCCTTGCACAGCTGAACACCACCCCCTCTGGGTTGACAAGTTCCCAAGCAGCGGAACGCCTCCAAATCTACGGCCTGAACAAAATCCGAGAAAAAGAAGGAATCAACCCACTTTTGCTTTTGCTCTCACAATTCGCAAGCCCGATTATCTGGGTGCTTATCGGTGCCATGGTCATTTCGTTCTTCCTCAACGATATCGTTGAATGTCTGGTCATCGCAATAGTTGTCATCATGATTGCAGTCCTTGGATTTGTTCAGGAATACCGCGCAGAAAAAGCATTGGTAGCACTCAAGCACATGCTTGCAGCCAAAGCAACAGTGCTTCGCGGCGGGGTAGCAATGGAAATTGACGCGCTCGAAGTCGTGCCTGGCGACATCCTGCTCCTTGAACCAGGAAAAAACGTTCCTGCAGACGCGCGCATTATAGAGTGTTCCTCCTTTCACGCCCAGGAATCAGCACTCACTGGCGAAAGCGTGCCTGTGGCCAAACAGACCAAGGCCTTAAGCGTAGAAGCCGGCGTTTCAGACCAGAAAAACATGGTCTTTCTTGGGACAACCATAACGAGCGGAAGCGCAAGATGCGTTGTAGTACGCACAGGAATGGGAACAGAGTTCGGCAAAATCGCCCAGCTCATCTCGGAAGTTGAAGTAGAGCCAACCCCTCTCGCCCGCAAACTAGCCAGCATCACTAAACACATCACCATCGGAGTCATCCTTCTCACCATTCTTGTTTTCGTACTCGGGATCTGGAGACTCGACCAGACTTGGAGTGGAATCTTCCTCACCGCAATAGCCTTGGCGGTTGCGGCCATCCCAGAAGGACTCCCTGCAGTTGTCACCGTTGGGCTTTCCCTTGGAGCAGCACGCCTTGCGAAGAAAAAAGCGCTCATCCGCAGACTTCCCATCACTGAAACCCTTAGCTCGTGTACAGTGATTTGCACCGACAAAACAGGCACACTTACTCAGAACGAAATGACGGTGCGCGCCCTCTGTTCAGATCGGACCACTGTCGAAGTCGCAGGAAGCGGCTACACCCCCGAAGGATATTTTAGCAAAAAAACTGACGTTGATTTGCTGCTTCGTATTGGAATGCTCTGCAACAACGCCCAGCTCACTATGCAAAACGGCAAATGGACCGTTCTTGGCGACCCAACAGAAGGCGCTTTATTGGTAAGCGCAAGGAAAGGAGGACTTGACCTTGCACAGCTTCAGACCGAATTCCCCCGCATTAAAGAGATTCCTTTTAGCAGTGAACGCAAACGTATGACCACGCTCCACGCTCACAAAAAAACTCACGTCGCGTACACCAAAGGAGCTCCTGAAGTCGTGCTTCCCTTGTGCACAAAAATTTTGATTAATGGACGCGTTGAACGGCTCACCCGTGATGAAAAAGACAAAATCCTCGCCACGACCCAAAACTTCGCAAACAAGGCACTACGCGTGCTCGCATTCGCCGCAAAAGAAGTCAAGACAAAAGAATCCGTTGAATCAGAACTGATTTTCGTAGGTCTTCAGGGAATGATTGACCCCCCACGGCCAGGAGTCAAAGACGCCATAATACAGTGCAAAAACGCAGGAATAAAAGTAATCATGATTACTGGCGACCACCTTGCCACCGCGCAAGCAATCGCGCACGAAATCGGCATCGAAGGACGCGCAATCACTGGCGTAGAACTTGATGGGCGTACTGACCTTTCAAGAGAAGCGAACGATATCGCAATCTACGCGCGAGTCAATCCATTGCACAAGCTCAAGATTATCCAAGCGCTCAAATCCCACGGCCATATTGTTGCGATGACTGGTGATGGAGTTAATGACGCCCCAGCACTCAGGAAAGCAGATATCGGAATCGGGATGGGAAGCGGAACCGATGTCGCCAAAGAAGCAAGTTCGCTCGTGCTCACCGATGACCATTTTTCTACCATCGTTCGAGCAGTCGAAGAAGCGCGCACCATATATGATAACATCCAAAAATACCTCGCGTACCTTTTCGCAGGCAACATCAGCGAAGTGCTGGTAATTGTTATAGCACTTGTTTTTGGGATGCCACTGCCATTACTTGCCCTTCACATACTTTGGATAAACCTAGTAACTGATGGGCTCCCCGCGCTTGCCTTAAGCGCCGACCCGCCTGAAACACCCTCATTGGAAGGCCCACCACGCAAGACGAACAACCTTTTCCGCGGAATCAAACGCTATCTCTTCATCTACCCAGTCATCCTTGCACTAGGAACTATCTGGCTGTTTGACTATTTCCAACCTCAAGGAATTGTCAAAGCCCAAACGATTGCGTTCACAACGCTTGTCCTGTCCCAACTCTTCGTCGCAGTAAGCTGTCGCTCCGTCCACAAGCCAGTATTCATGGTGAATCCTTTCGCCAACAAATGGCTCTGGATTGCCATTTTTGTTTCATTCGCGTTACAAATCATGTTGCTCTACGTGCCATTCTTCCAGAACGTGTTCTCACTTGCCCCACTTTCACTTGAGGAATGGGGAATATCGTTGCTTGTCGCAGCAGCAGGCTTTGTCTATTTGGAAGCGCACAAATTCTTTGCGAAAGAGAAGTGGGCGTGATTTCAACAAATCTTTTCAGATCTTGAGAACTGCAAAGTGATAGTACTTTCTTACTTCGCAGATCACGAAGTCTACCACAGGAAATATTCATCTGTTACGGACTGCTTGCGGTACTTGGCAAGTTCACGTTTATGTGAGAACAGAATTCAAAAGAAAACAAAAATCAAAAATTAGAATACACCTGCTGATTCTTTGGAGGCCTTCCTCTGCCGCGCTTGGGAGCAGTCATTGGCTGTCCGCTGATGTCATAGGTTTCCAGATTGACTGGACTTGCGTAGTCATCATGGTAGGGTTCAATATGACCTGACTCTAGACTGAACAGACAGATGACTAACCCAACGATGTTGACCAGAATTCCAAACGCAAACCCCAACAGCGAACGTGATGCCACAAACAACCACAGAACGTTCGCCAGTGAAAGCATGAACACGATGATCCCAAGTGGGTACGCCCAAGCGCGCCGCATCATCAGTCCAAACACAATCGCTGCCGAAACCAAAATTCCCAGGAAAATGAATACTAATTGGTATTTCACTCCGCTGGTAATGCGGGACTCAAGCAATAACGCAGTCATGAGACTCAATGCCAATAAAATTCCGGTGATAATCGCCTTATGTTCTGTTTCCATACAACCTCCTCTTGTTACCTGTTCTTTTCTTCCTTGGCAATTAATATTGATTTCTATCCTGCAAAGTAGATTTTTGATTTTTGGTTCTTTTTTTGGGTTACATGAAGGTGATGATTTTTGTATCACAACATATAAAAAGACTTCATGATTTCATCTGGCTTGTGTCTAATTCAGGAACTGTACTGGGTGATCTTGGAACTTTTCAGTATTCAAATACGTATATAGTAAACGCGCGATGTCCGCTTGATAACACTCAGCTCGTTGTTCGATATGGAGAGCAGGATGCAGGCAGAGGAATGAAATACGACTGCGCTGCGTGCCGTGCAGTCTATTCTGACTTAGACCGTGCAAAACTTGCTGAGCGTGCCAAGCAGTACGCAAATGAACTGTATCGACTGCGTGAAGAAGCCTGCAAAAAAATAGGCGACCTGGATAGGATTCTTGGCGCGGCAGAAAAAAGAGGAATAAAACCTCAGTTCCCCCAAAACCCTTAAATAGTTCTTCTTGCGATTTTCTCTCTATGTATGATGTCGCAATTGTAGGCGCAGGGGCAGCAGGATTGACAGCTGCGATTTATGCAGGACGAAAGAAACTCAAGACTGTTTTAATCACCGGGCCGAACATCGGCGGGGAAACAAACTCCACCAACGACATCCGCAATTACCCCGGATACGAAGGATCAGGCCCAGAACTCATGAAAAAATTCTGGGAACAAGCAAAGACCTGGGGAGCTGAAGTCATCGAAGACACAGTTGGAAACATCAAACACACAAAACACTTCACACTCACACTTTCAAACGGAAAACAACTTGAAGCAAAGACAGTCATCCTCGCCTACGGCCGCGAACGCCGCAAGCTCAACATTCCAGGTGAAAACAAATTCTTTGGAAGAGGATTAAGCACCTGCACGACGTGCGACGCTCCGCTTTTTTCCAATAAAATCACTGCAATCATAGGCGGCGGAAACAGCGCTGTCGAAGGGGCGCTCGAACTTGCACGAATCGCTTCAAAAGTATACTTGGTTCACCGTCGAGAGGGCTTTCGCGCGGACGAAGTGACGGTCGACCTCGCACGTAAAGAACCAAAAATAGAAATCATCACCAACCATGTTCCTGTTGAAATCACCGGAGAGAAATTTGTCAGGTCACTAGTTATTGAAGATATCAACACTAAAAAGCAACGAACGCTTGATGTTAACGGAGTGTTTTCCGAAATAGGGTGGGAAACCCACACAGCAATGGTTGCAGGGCTTGTTGACACTAATGTCGTAGGAGAGATTTTAGTCAATGAACTTACACATACGCGAACCCTAGGATTGTACGCTTGTGGTGACTTAACCCACATCCCACACAAACAAACAGTCATCTCTGCAGGAATGGGAGCAGTAGCAGCACTCGAAGCATACCGGTTCGTGACTGTGGGAAAGAATTAAGCGTTAATCACAAAAATCTTCTTCCAGACAACTCCGCCTGGAATTTTCTTAAGAATATTGATAGCGTCCCCAGATTCAAGTGCTATGCCGTGCGCATCAAGTTTTTGTTCTTTCCGGTCAATGGTCACCTGCACATTTTCTTTATTAAGAATATATGTGGACCAAGACATCTTCCTGAATAGAAAGTTGCCTTCTTGTTTCGAGCAGAAAACTACTTGCGAATCCCCGAATGCTTCATCCTCAACAGAAACATCGCTTGTCCTGCTCCCACCTAACGTGGCTTTTTCTTTGCAGATGCGCACCCGGTTCGTTCCAGTCCGCGTAATCCCTGCAACAGAATCTCCTGTGAGCATGCAATCCAGACCTTTCAAAACAAGACCGCGCTTATCCTTGACAACATTTCCGGCCTTTTGATGTTTTAACATAATGCGGTTTTCCTTTTCCTTTTCCAGGGAGTAGAAAATCTCAACAATCTCTGAGCGTACCATATTTTTTATCTCAAGGGAAGCATCGTTTCCCTCGCATTCTACAGAATGAATCATCCATGGCGAGGATTCACTGCTTCGTGCACGTTCCCCAACGTATTTTATCGTACGATAATTTAGAAACGCCATGACATTGCCCGTGCTCACGTCACCAGTGGTCATGTCAAAATGCGCGCGCACCAACCCTTGAGTCCCTTCCAAACCCTCAAACTTTCGCGCAAGTTTTTCTGCGCCCACCAAAAGAATAGCAGCTTTCCTTTTTTCGTCCAACAGGAGCACGGTTAGAACTCCTCCTGCGTCATCTCCTTAAGCAGACCCTTCCTGCGCAGGACATCAACCTGAATCAACTTGTATTTGAACAAAACATCGCCCTTGCCGTCCCCACCTAATTCCCAAGGTTCGATAAGCAGAATGTCTCCTTCACGCACCCAGAGCTTGCGTTTCAGGCGCCCAGGGATACGGCAAATCCTGTTCTTTCCATCCATACAGCGCACTTTCATACGGCTGCCACCGACGCGCTGCTCACACAAACCAAGCACCTGCCGTCCACGGGGAATCGGAGTGCGGCGCATCTCCTCCTCCTGCATTGCCTGCGCCTGCGCGACTTCTTCTTTCTTACTCATGAGATGCTTTTCAGACCATGTTGCTTTATAAAATGTGCGGTTTTCTCTCGTCTGTTGTTAGAGAACTTTTGCTTCGTCAAAAACCTGTGTTTTGCTTTGTGACTTATCTGCCCATGCTCTGACGGATACGCGCTTCATCCCAGCCAGCCTCGGCGAGCCTGCGAACGATTTCATCATTAGAAACTCCTGCGCCGCGCGCCTGGCGGATATAACTTTCCACTTCAGTTTCACGCGCATGTTTTCGCCTCAGAAGAACTAGGCCTTCTTTGACAACAAGACTTATAACAACAAGAATGCCCGCGATTGCAACAATCTGCCAGTATGATGTTTCGCTTTCCACCTGTCCTTGTGATGCTTTCAATGCAGAAAGATCGCTCTTGACAATTGTGACTTCATTCTCCAGTGCGGAAACCCTGGAACGAAGCTCGCCGTTGCTTTGCACTTGCTGCGGATACTCCACTTCAGGGATAGCGGAGGGAATCGGACTTCCGCTGTTTTGCGAACCTGCTGATAAACTAGGTTGGGCCGCAGGCTGCGTTGTTGTTTTCGGCTGCGAACTTGTTTCTGAATGTGTCCGCGTATCAAATGAAGGAGCAGGAGGAACGGGAACTTCGCTGGGCTGAGGAATTGTGATTGCAAACACAAATGGAATAAGCAGCAGCAACACAATCCCAACTGTTTTCATGCGTGTCCAAGTGCTATATAACTATAAAAAGCTATAGACTCGCATAGTATATACGGAATCCTTAAATAGTATTCCTTCTCATTATCTGATTATTAATTAGATTATTAAAATTGAGGTGAGTTATGCGATTTGTCCAAACAATAATCTTGTTCGTCCTCTTGTCAGGTGTCCTCTTCGCATGCACTCAAGAAACAGCTCCTGAACCTTCTCATAAGTTCTCCAACTTACGGCTTCCACCACCGCCCCCTCCACTTCCGGGAACTCCTATCGAAGGCGAAGCAGTGTATCAGGACAGCGCTGTTCTTATCTGATGTTACTTGTTCAGTTCTAATTTATACACTGAAGAAATCCTTCCTATTCGCTTTGCAATAACCTTGCATGCCTTAGAATACGTTTTGCCGTGGCCGGTGAACTTTTCTTTCGCATGCTCACTCATCTCCTGGATAAGCGCACGGCCATTGCCCAATAGGAAGAAAGAATAGCTAACCGCAAGCTTCATTTTGGTCCAGAAAGTCGGTTTTCCCTTGATGTTTTTCGCAAGCATGAATTTCGCGTAGACGCAGGCTGCCTGACGGGGAGTAAGATATTGGGTGAGGTCGAAATTACGGAAGCTTAATAGAACTTCCAGAACTTCTTTTTTATTACCGCCAAAGAAGTTGCTCAAATGGTGGGCGATTTTTGTTGTATTACTTAGCGTGAGTTTTTTCCGCGAGTTATCCGCAAGTGCGATAATCTTTGGGTTATGTTCAAGTGCGTTGCAATTGACACAATGGTCTACCAAGTAATGAGGCGCATTCGAGTGGGTTTGCATTCCAAACTTTTTGAGGATTTTGTCCGCTTCGTCGATTTTGTGGTTCACAAAATGCTTGTCGAGCAACTCGTCCAACTCTTCATGTAAAATCATACCAACCGCAAGCGGAGCGTATTTTGGATCGACCTTCAAGAGGTACTGCAGAAATTCTTCAGCCCGCCAGTGAACGTTATCAAGAACGTGAAACTCTTCGATATCTGTTATGACACTACCGATGGTCACCAACGCGAAGGGGAATGTTTTTTTTCGAAGCTTCAAATGCTCGAACACTTTCTTTGCGCTATCAATGTGTAATGCGAATGCCGGCATAGGACTCCCACTAGACAATCATGCTCAGAGGCTTTATAAATGTTGTGGAGCGCTTTCTACATATGTTGACGGAATCGTTTGTCCTTCTTCCGTCCGTGCGACAGACGCGTGAACGGGCAATATGGAGTCAAGGGATCGGATCATGGCAGGACTTCCTTTCACGCGAATCCGTCAAAGGAATAGGAGGGGCACACAAGGAACGATGCAATAATCTCTTGCGAGTGGCAGACAGGCATCTGCGGGGCAAGAACGCAGCTTTCTTCACCAACGCATTGCGCTTTTGCGACCAGTGGAGACTCTACGAGACCTTCAAAGATGAAGCAGTCTACCTTGATATTGAAACAGACGGATACTATGGAGGAATCACAGTGGTCGGGCTGTTTGATGGGTTCGAGACCAAAACCCTTGTGCGCGGATTCAACCTTGACAAACACCTCTTGCAAAAAGAGCTCTCACGCTACCAACTCCTCATTACATTTAATGGCAAATCTTTCGATGTTCCTATTCTTGAACGCTACTTTGGAATGCGCATCAACCTCCCCCATGTTGATTTACGATTCGTCTGCGCCAAAGCAGGATACACCGGCGGACTCAAATCTATCGAGAAACAACTGGGAATCCGCCGCCGACAAGAAGTCCAAAACATCTCAGGGGAAGATGCAGTATACCTTTGGGAAATGTGGAAAAGCACCGGAAACCGAGACTACCTTGAAAAACTAGTCATGTATAACGAAGAAGACATTCTTAACTTGAGACCTCTCGCTTCTCAGGTTGTGCCGAAGCTGTGGGAACATACCCGGCAAGCTCCTTTGCGACAGTAGCAGATTTGTTCATTGCCCGCGCAGCATCCTCTACCATCAACGTAGCCTCGCCAAACTTGCTTTCTGTCATCCCGATAATGGAGGTCATAGTCGGACCGACTCCCACTACATCATTGCCAGTGAGCAGCATGTAAATCAACGCGAGGGCAAGGATTGCCAACGCGATGACAACAACGACGCGCAGGATACCGAACAGGAAACGGAGTGCAAGAACTGCCGCCAGAATAACGATGATGAAGATGATGATTCCGGTGAGTGCCATGCGCTCTTTTTGGGAGGATTTGTATTTAATGGTTTCGGACAAGTGGCTTTTTGTTATAATTTTCCATCGCAATCATTAGTGGTGGTTTTTCGTACTCTGCTATTTTTGAAATTCGTAGTCGTGTTCCTGGAACGTATGGACTTTTACTATAGTATGCACTAAACGCTCGGAATAATAATTCAGGAGATTGTCCCTGTGCGTGCAGTTTTCGTCCAATATCAATGGCGGCAAGATATCTTTTTGCTGAATACCCTGCATATCTGGGTCTTTTAAGAATGACTTCGCGTGCCTCTTCCTTGCTTTTTCCAACAAGCCTTCCCAGACGTTCAATTCTTCACACTACTCTTTCGTGGTTGAGTCCTGCGAATGGTGGGTGTGCAAGGATTGCTTTTTTGACTGCTGTTTCGTCATGATACACTTCTGTTCCTTCTCGCACAACTCTTTCATGGTCGTACCCTGCGAATGGTGGGAAGGCAAGGATTGCTTTTTTGACAGCTTCTGTAGTCCACTGGTATACATTTGCAATATCATTAATAAGCTCTTTAAATTCAGCGACTGATTTTCCTTTGTGATGAAAATGGGGATTTTCAAAAAGAGCACTAGCTTCACTTCTCTCTATTTCAAAAACAGCAATCAGGTCATCAAGTACCATGCTTTCGCTAGTAAATACACACTATATAAATGTAACTGTTGGGTGGTTACTTTATTCCTTTCAAATCTCTTTCCGGCAAATACTCATCTTTTTAAACCCTCTCTGTTGGCTTTTCTATTATGAAAACGATGCACGTTCACGCCAAAAGCTCGTTGGACATCACTATCCCGCCAGATAAGCTAATGCAATTGCCCAAACAGAAATGGGGAGTAGTTACGACCGTTCAGCACACCCACAAAATTGGGACCGTGCTCAAACAGCTCGAATCTGCCCAATTAGCAGGTCAAGTGCTTGGATGCAACGCGACAGAAACAGAACTTGTAAAAGACAAAGTTGACGCTTGGCTTTTTGTAGGAAGCGGCGAATTCCATCCCATCCAGGTCGCGATGAAAACCGGGCAAGACGTCTGGCTTTGGAACCCTGCCGCACAAGAAATGGGACTTCTTGACAAGAACATTGCCAAAAAATTTGAGGCACACAAGCGCGCAGAACTACTCAATTTCATGCATGCGAAACGAGTCGGTATCATCGTCAGCACCAAAATCGGGCAGAAAAACCTCGTGCGGGCACTTGAGCTTGCCAAGAAAAAAGATAAAGAGTATTATATCTTCGCCTGCGATGAACTTGACATGCGACAATTTGAAAATTTTTCCTTCATCGAATTCTGGGTCAACACGGCCTGCCCACGCATCGCTGATGAGAAGACTGCCATGGTGAATGTTGATGACCTTATCGAAGCAGGAGTGCTTGCCCTTGAGAAAGAAAACATGGCCTACGAAGTTCCCATCTGGAAAAGCAAAATGGGGCTTGGCAAATGAATAGATATCTGTTGTTATTACTTCTTATTTCATGCAGCTCACCTGCCATAATCTTCGAAAACGATGTATCCTTCACTATTGAACTTGCGAAAACACCAGAACAACACGCCCAAGGATTGATGGGACGCCAGACGCTTGCGCCTAGTGCAGGGATGTTGTTTATTTTTGAAGATGAACAACCTCGCACATTCTGGATGAAAAACACAGTTATACCACTCGACATGATTTTCTTGGATGCAAACAAAACAGTCGTGGAAGTAAAATTAGATGTCCTGCCTTGCGTCCAGGACCCTTGTGCAACCTATACTTCCCGTCCTGCAATGTACGTTTTAGAAATAAATGCGGGAACAGCCACAACTCGTGGAATCGTAATTGGAATTAATGCTACGTTAACGTAATAATTTCCTGATTATTGAGCGTGCTTCCTACACCTCGTCCAATTTGGTAAAAGCTGCCAGAAGTCAAACCTGCAATTTCCTCTAAGAAACCTGGCTGCTCGCGATACTCAACTGGTTTAGCAGTGATGTTCAGTTGTTGCTCGATATATTTGAGCGCATCTTTTTTATTACCGAGCTCGTCAACAAAACCAAACTCCTTGGCTTCGCTTCCCAAGAACACCATTCCTGTCGCAAGACTGCGGACATGTGACTCTTCTAGATTGCGATTCTTGGCGACTGCCTTAATAAACTCAGTATGCAACTGGTCAAGAACTTTTTGGTAAACCACCTGCTCTTCAGGAGACATCTCACGCCAAATAGTACCGATATCCTTGTATTTTCCTGCTGTAAGTTTACGATAGGTGACATTATACTCTTCAAGAAAATCACCAAACTCCAAGTGGCTTGCCTGGACACCGATGCTTCCTGTAACACTCATCCTATTTGCGAACACGTAATCCGCAGAAGTCGCGATCCAAAACGCACCGCTTGCCCCTACTTCATGAATGACTGCAACAACTGGCTTGTCCACTTCCAGTATGGCCTGCGCGATTTCATCTGTTGCCACAGGAGTGCCTCCAGGACTGTTGAGGTCAAGCAAAATCGCCTTGATACTATCGCTTTCACTTGCTTCATCGATAAGTTTGACTATCGCTTGACTATTCGTGTTTGAAGAAAACCCTCCCGAATCACCAGTTGTGATAATTCCTTCAATAGGAATGACTGCAACATTTCCCGTCTGAATATTTTGAGGGATGGACGAGCCTAGCATGACGAGTAATACGAAGATAAGTAGGACGAACGCTCCGAACTTCAGCAAGCCGATTGCGATTTGGATAAGCGTCAAAATAATACTCCCTGCTTTCTTGAAACCAGACTCGTTTTGCTCCTTCTTTGCCATTTAGAACACTCCTGGAATGATACGTTTTGAATCACTCTTATAATCCAGCCAGCGGTCACCGAATTTGTCGTAGAGCACGCGTTCTTCTTCGCTTATTTTGAACAAGACGCTCGGGATAAAAAGAACAACTGCAAGACCAAGCCCCCAGTAGCTCTCAAGCGCAAGACACAAGCCGAACACCAACAAAATCAGTGCACTTGAGCCAGGATATCTAATGTGCGCATAAAGTTTTGTCTGGGCAGCTTCAAAACCTGATGCGAGACGCTCCTCAAAAGTTTTATCATCATAAAGCTGCCTACGCGCGATGATTTGAAGCAAGCCTCCCGCGAAAAATACAACAACTCCGACAACCATGACAATTTTGATTTCAGGCCGGTGATTTAGATAGTCAAACAGAGCAACTCCAAGAACAATCAGCCCTGCGCACACTTCTACCCAAAAACTTTCATTATTTGACATGCGGGCGCTCCTGAAAATGTAGGCGCTGAACAGTTTTTTGCCCAACATCGCAATTCCCACAATAAAAAGTAGCACACAGACAGCAATCACCACTTTAAGCATGTTGACCATGCAAGCCTCTTTTTCCTAGTTGTTTAAATACCTTTTCGTAAGAGTTCGCTTGACTTCTGCAAAAATGCACTGGTGTCCTGTACTTTCTGGATGAACTCCATCTTGTCCGTCGTAATGGATCTTGTCAAAGAGTGGAACAAACTCAACGTTGTGATCCTTGCAGACTTTTTTGATGATCTCTTCATATGCCTTGTTCGTTTTGTTATAATAATGGCAATCTTTGTTCCACGAAACAGGATGGGTTTTTGATTCATCCATAGGAATGATCCCGGTGAATAGACTGTGGTTCGTGTACTTCTTGGCTTGCTTGATAATTTTGTTGATGTTTTTCTCAAATTCCGCTGGTGCAACTTTATTTGATTTCTTGCTTGGAATATACACTGCGTCATTTCCACCGATAGAGAACACAAGAATCAAGTCATCTTTTTCTCGCGCGTTTATTTCAGCATTCATCCGCTGGAGAACATCCGCAGTCGTATCACCCGAAACTCCCAAGTTGTAGACAAGACAATAGAAGTCATCTTTTGGGTCAGCATTTCTCTTGTCCACTAACTTTCTTAATCGTGCAACCCAGCCGCCTTGTGCATCCCACGCGCCATAGGCGATACTGTCACCAAAGATCAGGATTGTGGTCATCTTACCTGCTTCCTTTTTTACTTCTTTAAATGGTTTGTGATTAGAGCAACCCTTGCTTCACAAGCTCGGGCACAATCTTCGTATGCAGCATACCGGCGAGTTCAATCCCTTGCTGTTCGTAGTCTTTGTTGACCCAGATAAATCCATCAACTTGGTCTTGCGGATTCACTTGTGGATTGCCTTCAAGCTCAACAAAATAGCAGACCAACCGGATGGTTCTTCTCACGAACGAATACACTCATCGACGTTTTGTTACGCTTCGTCTCTTGCAATGATCATAGACTGGACATTTTGAACAGAATGGAGATAGGGGTGCGCAAATTGTTTTACCGTGAGACACGAAGGTGTTGTTTAATATTTTCCAATGTTTTTGAGGCACTAACTTTATCAGAGCAAGTTCTGTCTCTTCAGGTGTATTCTCTTTTACCCAGCCTAAACGGTACGCAATACGGTTTACATGAACATCAACAGGTATGGCATCCTGCTTGTACGCATAAACCAAAACGCAATTCGCCACTTTTCTCCCCACACCAGGAAGTTCAAGAAGTTCAGTCATCGTGCTTGGCACTCTGCCGTTGAATTTTTCCACTACTATGCGGGACGCTTCGATGACGTTCTTAGCTTTCGCGTTATAAAATCCAATCTTTCTGATTATTTTAATGACCTCAGCTGACTTTGCATTCATCAACTTTTCTGCTGTTGGGTACTTGACGAACAACTTCTCAGCAATCACTTCTGTCACTTCATCCCTTGCTCTTGCGCTTAATATGGTGGAGATGAGGACTTTGAAAGCATCATACTTCACACCCATGCGCTGGAGCATAGTGCTGGTGCCTTGTGTTTTCACTAAAATACTAAGCACTTCATCTATTTCGGTGTGGGTTACCATACTGGATAGATGCGAGGCTGAACTTTTTATTTTTTGGCATTTTTGCGCATGTATGAAAACATTTTCTTCCCTTGAACTGGTTTCTTTGGAAAATCTCGAAGGAGCATATAAAAAAGCAAGAGAAAATATTTAAGACTTACTTACAAACTTTACGATGACCTTGGGACTTCCACTGGAACTTTTTGCGCGTCGACGTGGACTACAGCACGCGCGGAGCCATCTTTGCTGAAGTAGTCATAGGCGTAGATGCCGTTGATGCTGCAGCCGTAGCCAAGGCCAACAGACCGCATATGCGCACTGTCTTCCTTACCTTTAAGCATTACTTCCAAATCTTTAGCAGTAAAATCGCAAACAAAGCCAGCATCATAACCTCGTTCGTTCAAATAACTGGCGTTCAACTCTCCAAGTTTCACACTTCCAAAAACTGCGACAACATTAGGATGCTGTCCATATTCAGATTTGCCCTTAACCTGCGCAGTTGAGAGCTTTAATGGATTCTCTTCAATAGCCGGAGCAAACCTGTTATTATCTCTCGCACGAGCGATAAGATTACAAATAAACGCATCTTTTATTGGCTTAATCAACTCTTTTCCTTTGCAGTTGGCGTCATATCCTTCTTGAACAAGCGCTCTACTTCTCTCTTCATTATCAAGCTCAACAAAACCAACAACATAAGGCGAGTCTACTTTAAATTTAAACAAGCCATCATTTTTCAGTCTCAAACTGACAGTACTCGTTTTTTGATAATTATCTGTTTTGTCAAGTCTAGAGCCTGATTTTTTATTACACTCATAAAAAATAACACGTGCAACAAGCGCTTCACCTATGCCTTGCAAAAGCGCTGGCTTTCCTAAAGTTCTAGCTTGTTCTGCTGCAAAATCAAAAGCCTGCAGAACGTTAAGTATATTTTGAGAAGCTGCAGTAACTTCAAAAGTTTCATAGAGTGGAGCGTCTTTGATAACGTAAGTTGGTTTTGGGCAAATTAATTCCATGAACAAGGTATTGATTATAATACTATTTAAACTAAACATTTTAAATAATTTGTATTATGTAATACTGTTGAGTAGTTACTGTGCTGACTTTTCTGCTTCTACAACCTCAAAAAATTCAGCTTGCCCTTGAGCGGAACAGGCTCAATTCTTTGTGCATTCTTGAGCAAGAATCCATAAATTTTTCCTTCCCAAAAATCTTTTGTCGCGCAATGCTTGTCGAAATCTGCCGTCAATTCTTCTTTGTTCACATATTTCTTCACGTCAACAAGTGTTGCCTTTCCTACAATGCAGCCAAGCGGTAATTCCGTGAATCCGAACCGTTCCATTCCATCTTTACGGGGGCTTTGACTTGCGTGCACCAAAAACTCGCCACGAAAATGAGTATTCCACTTTCTTAACTCGATTGTCTTTTTACCACTTACAATCAGTTCTGCCCAAGGTTGTTTGAGGGAAAGTGCTTTCATTTTCAATAGTTTATCCTTTTTCCAGAAACTATTCAACTTTGTTTGAAAACCTTTCCCTTTCGGAATTTTTTACAATAAGAATGTAAACCCGGCAAAGAATATGCTAACTGCGCCGGGGTTGGCGTAACCAGGTAACGTCGCCTACTTCACACGTAGGTATCCGAAAGGATATCCGGGTTCAAAAGCTTTTCGGTCGGCGATGGCCGAACTATTTGAAAGTCCCGGTCCCGGCGTACTTTTATCTGTTCCTCACCCAATGATATAAAAACTGTTGCGCGTACCCTGCATTCTTGCCCCAACGCTTCTTTGCGAACTCGCGTATTTCATCATGCTTGACTTTTTTCCCATTAAAATAAAGTTCCCGCAATGCACGTTCAATCCAGACGTCAACAGGAAACGCCTCGGTCTTTCCCAGCGAGAACAAACAAATGCAATCCGCGACCTTTTCTGCCACGCCGGGAATTTCCATCAGTTTACCGTGTGCTGTTTCATACTGTTCCTCTTTTAGCTTTTCAAAAAAAGAATCGGTGACCATGCTGTTTGCGGCATGAATGTACCGCGCGCGAAAGCCGGTCGCGCAGGACTTTATCTTTTCCAAATCGTCGATTTCTCCAGGTTCTGGAAATGCGTATCGCTGCCCTTCAAATTCAACTTGTTTGCCGAATGTTTGTGCGAGCAATTCCACATTTTTCTTGATTTTTGGAATGTTGCTTATAATGCTGCATTGAAAACTTACCAATGTCTCCCACGGATCACGCTGCATCACGCGCAAGCCAGAATATTGTTTGAGGAGCGGAAGAAGGGTTGGATCTTGAGCTAATGTTTCTATCGCTTTTTCTTGCTGTTTGCTTAATCCAAACAATCGAGTGATGTGCGCTTTATCAGTTCCTTCAAAAAATAATTTGTTGCCTTGCTGGCAAACTTTAAAGCATTTGTCACGCTCTTGACAATAATACCAATTGTCTACTTTTTGAAAACGGAAGAACTGGCCCGAG
>Ga0209542_10010564_pt1 | contig 16607 bp, 19 predicted proteins | sample RifCSPhighO2_01_FD_184028 | JGI IMG/M metagenome (GOLD analysis project Ga0209542, IMG submission 184028) | Soil microbial communities from Rifle, Colorado - Rifle CSP2_plank highO2_0.1 (SPAdes) (version 2) | ecosystem: Environmental > Terrestrial > Deep subsurface > Rock core/Sediment ...
TTCTTAATGTTAATGCCTTCAACGACAACTTTAAAATCCGCCGGAAAAGCCGCGATGACCTTGCCCGTCTTGCCTTTATCCGATCCTGAAATCACTATTACATTGTCGCCTTTTTTGATATTCATAATTGAATTTTATTATTTATTCGCGTCATTCGCGCGCATTCGTGAATTGGCGTCGCGCTAAACTATTTCACTGGCTTTAGAAGCAATCGACTGAAAACCGGCCTCCGCAATCTCGCGCGGAATCGGTCCGAAAATTCTTCCGGCTAACGGTTCATTCTTGGCCTTATCTACCAAAACAACGGCATTTTCGTCAAACTTGATATAGGAACCGTCGGCCCTGCGATAAGGTTTTCTCTGTCGAACAACAACCGCTCGAACAACGTCTTTTTTCTTAACGGCTTTTCTCGGTTCGGCTTTCTGGACAGACAAAACCACAAGCTCGCCGAGTTCGGCGTAATGCTTTTTACTGCCACCAAGCACCTTGAAAATCCTGCCGATCTTGGCGCCGGAGTTGTCTGCGATTTTTACAATTGAACGTGGCTGGATCATATTGTTTTAATTAATCACTTTAAACCTTTTATCTCTTGAAATCGGCGGGCAGGGAATAATCGTTACAATCTCCCCTACGACTCTTGAATCGGCTTCGTCGTGGGCCTTAAACCTCTTTCGATGCTGAATATATTTACCGTATTTCGGATGCTTTACAATCCTTTCTATGGCAACAATCGTACAGTGATTCTTGCTCGAAATGACACTGCCTTTGAAAGTTTGGACGGTCTTTGGTTTTTTTGTTTCGGTTTCCATTTTATTTAAATTATTTGTCATTCTGATTATTTAAAACCGTCAAAATCCTGGCGATGTCTTTTCGCAAAGCCATGCCGTGCTTTACATTCTTGATCTTGCTGCCCGTCATTTCAAAGCGAAATTTTCGCAGCTCGTCACGTTTTGTGACTAGAGTCGAATGAAGTTCAGCTGTGGTTTTTTTTGAAAAATCTTCCATAAAATTAATGTCGGCTTACAACCTTAGTTTTTAAAGGCAATTTTGTGCCGGCCTTGCGAAGTGTTTCGACCGCTAAATCTTTTTCCAGCCCATCTATCTCAAAAATAATTCGGCCGGGCTTTACCTCGACGCAATAACCTTGCGGGTCGCCCTTGCCGCTACCCATCGGCACTTCCGGCGCTTTTTGGGTATAAGGCCTGTCAGGGAAAATTCTAATCCAAATCTTTCCGAGTTTGCCAGCGCCACGCACCAGCACCTTTCGGGCAGCCTCAATCTGATTTGATCGGATCCGCTCCAAAGACAGAGCCTTGAGCCCGTAAGATCCGAAATCCAACCCGGTACCTCGAGTTTCCACAGCCGGGTATTTCAGATTGCGGCGACCAACCTGCCATTTTCGATATTTAACTTTTTTTGGTAAAAGCATGGGTTTAATTAATCTTCTGATTCTTTTGGCCTTTATCGGCAAAGACTTGACCTTTGTAAATCCAAACCTTAATGCCAATATCGCCATAAGCCATATGGGCTTTCTCTCTGGCAAAATCAATATCGGCCCGAAAAGTCTGAAGTGGCACTTGGCCCTTTTTCATCTTTTCAGATCGGGCAATTTCAGCGCCACCTAAGCGGCCCCCCAAATAAAGCTTAATGCCCTTGATATCGCGATTGGCCATAACTTTGTCGATTGTCTGCTTCATCACCCTCCTGAAAGGCATGCGCTTTTCCAAGCTCTCGGCGATCATTGCCGCCACAATCGCCGCGTGAGATTCAGGTGATTTGATTTCTTCAATATCGAGCCTGAGCTCCTCTTGGCCGATTAGGTTCTCTTTTTTCAAATAGCCTAAAATTTCATTCTTTAATTTAACCGCTCCTTCGCCACTTTTGCCGATAAGCATTCCCGGGCGAGCGGTTTTAATGATGATCCGAAGAGACTTCCGGCCACGTTCGATTTCAACACCGGAAACAAAAAGACCGCGAAGGCGCTTCAGCAAAAACTCGCGTATTAAAACATCGCATTTCAAAAATTGGACATACTGGCCCTTAACGCCAAACCAGCGACTTCGCCAGTCGCGCAACATTACTAATCTATGGGCATATGGATGGACTGTATGAGGCATATTTTTAAGTTGAAAGTTTAAAGTAAAAAGTTAAAAGTATTAAAAGTAATTATTTATCAGCCACCTTCTCACCTAATTCCAACGTGACGTGGCTTGTTCGCTTATTTATACGATAGGCGCTACCGCGAGCTCTTGGCATCATTCTTTTCATTATCACTCCGCCATCAACCTTAAAAGTCTTGATAAATAAGGTTTTTTGGTCTTTACCCTGACTTTTAGCATTTGAAACTGCGCTCTTCAGAAGCTTTTCTAGGGGTCCCGCAGCGGCTTTCGGCGTCAAACTGATTATCGCCAAAGCCTCGGCTACATTTTTACCTTTAAGCAAACCTGTGACCAGTCTCATCTTGCGCGGCGACTGTCTGAAATTGTTAAGTAAAGCTTTCATGATTATTTCTTTGGAGCGCCTCCGGCTGGTGCGGCCACGGCAGCTTTTGCTCCTTGCGCGGCGGCGATTTCCGACTCTTTCTTTTTCATTTCAAGCTCCTTCTGCATCTTTCCGCCGTGTTTGACAAATTTTCTAGTCTGAGAAAATTCACCGAATCGATGACCGACCATATCTTCCACAACTAAAACTTCAGGAAAATCCTTACCGTTATGAACTAAAAACTTAAAACCGACCATCTCAGGCGAGATTTGGCTGGAACGCGCCCAAGTCTTTATCGGGGGTACGTTTTCAGGCCTCTTCCCTTCAATTTTTTTGAGAAGTTTTTCGTAAACGTATGGGCCTTTTGCGACTGATCGTGTCATCCTAGCTTTACTAATATACTTATCAACTAATCTTAACTAATGTATACGAATTATTCGTAGCCATTCGTAAGATTCGTATCAATTTCGTATATTGGTATTTTATTCGTTAATAATAAAAATGCGCCACAACTTACAAACGGAAACACCGCGCTGACAACGCTAGTAATTTACGTCTTAAATTGTTGGCCCTAAAGCTCTGGTAAAAGCTTGCCCCGTATACTAGCAGAAGGCGGTTTTATGGTCAACCCCGTAAGGAATAGCAAGCCTAATTCATCTAAGTTAATAAGTAATAGCTTAGCCTCATAAGAATAATGACGTTTTACCAGAATACCCTGTCTCTTTAGGGTGGGGGGGGGTAAATAAAGTAGGCCGCCCGTCCCCATCCCCGCGAGCAGAGCTCACGAGGTTGAGACTTCCAATAAATCTTATTTATCCACAATTCTCAATCGATTTGTTTATGATATCCTAACTGTATGATCGGCAAAAAAGAAGATCGTCAGAAACATAGAGAATGGCGAAAAAATTTCAAAGAATGGCAAACGGCTTGGAAAAATGAGTGGCGAAAAGAAACCGGGAACAGATCCGGGGAGCCTTATTACAGGACACTTCGGGTTTTAGAAAGACTTTTGCCATTAATCTGGCTGGCTTTTTTAGCATTTGTCGGCTATTTGGCTTACCAATATATACCGATTGCGCGCCTTATCTTTGACGACATCTTTTTATTTTCAAAAAATCTTATAGATGACATAGTTGGAAAAATCAGCTCCTATTTATAAGTTTATAAGCAAACTAAAACTCCCGAGGCTTTCGCCCCGGGAGTTTTAGTTTGCTTATTTATGAAAGGTGCTTGGAAACGAGTGAGGTCATTTCAAACATATTCACAACCGCTTTGCCGCCGAAGACTTTCTTTAGATTGTCATCAGCATTGATATTTCGCTTATTCTTCGTATCCTGAAGATTGTTCTTCTTGATGTATTCCCATAACTTCTTAACAACCTCGGATCGAGGCATAGGACCCGCTCCGACGACAGCCGCGAGCTCGGCGCTAACGTTTAAAGGCTTCATGAATGCAGAACCTGGTTTTGCCATATTTTCTTAATTAATTTATAACCCTATAAGTATACCTCTAAACCAAACAAAATCCACAAGGGGGCTGTTTATGAAAAAATATCTATATTTTTCAAGATATTTCATAAATTTGAAGAGCGGCACCGTAAGGTGTTAAACCCTGCGGGTCGCACCGGGACCCTGTGTAGAAACGCAAGGTGTTTTCATTCGTGCGCGCTATTCGTTAAGCGTATCTACTATAAAAAAACCGCCTCAAGCCAAAGCGAGAGACGGGTATAGTTAGTTGCCAGCAACGAATGGATCAGAAATCGAAACCTCATTGGGTCCCCTCTCCCAAACACCCTCAAAACGTGAAGACCGTTCCGTGATATCCGGGACATTGTTCCCTGGTTGAGGCCGCTCCCAAACACAGCGCACCCCGAGCTCATCAATGAGCACCCACTTGATTACCGAGCTATAAGCCAGATTGCGGGTGGCGGTATCGTCAACCCATATCTCCGCCTGATAATCATAATCGAGACGCGACACTCTGGCCACCAAACTGTTGCCATTTTCGGCATCATGTAATTCAAGAGTCATAATTCAAGACGTTTGATTTTCACCCTCTTCGATCTGTTTGAACACTGTTGCCATCCTCGAACCTGGCACCGGCGGGACACCGACCGTAGCGATCTCAAAACCATCGTCATGTAAAAGGCCGACGGCGTAATTACGAACGAAAAGGCCGGCCTCTGTCACATCGACTGCCACAGCCATCTGTGGAATTCTCGTCACTCGACCATGCTCGCGTTTAGCGATTAAAATAGCCTGATCGCCGCGAATGAGCCAGAGGCCGGCATCTTTGCCGTCATGGCAGAATTCGACTCCGTTTTTGGCAAAATCAAAAGCGATTTGACCTTGAAACGTTCCACTCATCATAATACACACTCCATCTTTTCGGCCCTTCATACAAACGTAGTGACACCATTCCAATTTTGGCTTTATCATAAAATGCTCCAGCGGTTGGTTTTCTTTTTTCTAATTTTAGACTACTACTTTTGCCAAATAAGGCAATCTTTTGCCCACCTTAAAAAACCGCCCGATCTGCATCGGGCGGTTTTTTATTAAAATCTTCAACTTTAAACTTCTTAGGCCGCCGTCTCCCCACCTTTATCGCCCACTCGGCGTCTTGAAACAATCATAATGTTTGAATATTTCTTGGCTCGGCGAGACTTCTGACCCTTGCCAACAGCCAAACCTGTTCGGGTAATAGCCCGCCTGCGACCTCGGCCCTGCTTGCCCTCTCCACCGCCATAAGGATGATCTACGGGGTTTCTAGCGCTAGCGCGGACTTTCGGCCTCTTGCCGAGCCAGCGATTGCGGCCGGCCTTGCCGATATTAATCAGCCAATTCTCTTCATTTGAAACCGCGCCGATTGAAGCAAAAGACTTTGAAGAAACTTTGCGGACTTCTGTCGACGGCATTTTAAGATGAGTAAATTCGTTATCTTGAGCAATGACTTGGACATAATTTCCGGCGCTTCGAGCGATTTTGGCGCCACCGTTTGGCACCAACTCAACATTGTAAACAAAAGTGCCGACCGGAATGGCACGGAGCGGCAGACGATTGCCGGGTCTGATGTCGGCTTTCTCCCCTGTCATAATCATATCGCCGACTTTCACGCCTTGAGGAAGAAGTACATAACGCCTTTCACCGTCTCGGTAGCAAATAAGACCTATGAGGCCGGAGCGGTTCGGATCATACTCGATAGTTTCTACTTTGGCCGGAATTTCTTTTTTATCGTAAACAAAATCAATCTCCCGGAACATTCTTTTGTGTCCGCCGCCTTGATAATTCATTGTCGTTCGTCCGGCGCTGTTGTGCCCGGCTTTCCTGTTCAAACCGCGAGTCAATGATTTTTTTGGTTCGCTGGCCGTCAAAAGCTTTGACCATTCAATGCCGGTCATCTGCCTTCGTGATTGAGTTGTGGGACGATAACTTTTCATAAGAAATTTCTAATTATTCTAATTGCTCTAATTTCTAAACAATCCCCAAATCCCAAGTCCTAATTTAGGTCAATTAGAAATTAGGTTAATTAGGAATTATGCTATCTCAAGTTTCTCTCCTTTCTTCAAATAAACGTAAGCTTTGCGTCCGCCCTTCGATGTTCCAACTTTACCCCTTACAAATCGGGTCTTTTTTGGAACCGGCATTATCGAAACTTTTACCGGGGTGACCTTGTACAAGTCCCTGATTGCTTCGGTGACTTTACCTTTTGAAGCTCTGGCCTCGACGTTAAAAACATAGACATTACCGCTCTCGGCAAGCGTGTGGGTCTTCTCTGTCACTCTTGGGCGAATTATAACCCCTGAAGCAAGACCTTTGTGGGCGTGAGTCATACCGACATTGCCCTTGGCGACGGTAACAGCCTTGGTCTCTGATTTAGGCGCTTTTTCTTCTGTATTCTTTTTTTTGCCGAATAATGCCATGTTATTTTTAGATAGTAGTTAGTAGAAAGTAGTAAGTAGTTATTTAATTCGGGATTCTAAAACTTTAAACGATTCCTCGGGATTTACAAAAGCGATAAATTTATTATTCAAAAGCTCAACCGGATTAAGATTTCGTACTTCCATCATGTTAACACTGCCGATATTATTGAAAGCTCTTTTCAGAGAATCGGTATGCTTCGGCATAGTGAGACATACGGCATTTTTGGATTTTTTTGAAAGAGTTTCAAAGCCTTTGATTTGGGAAAGTGATTTCATCACGGCAACCGCCTGTTTAGTCTTTGATTCGCCCAAGTCGATGGAATCAATACAAATTACTTCACCCTCCTTAAACTTCTTTGAGAGAATGGTGACTAGGGCTTTTTCGGCCATGCCTTTGTTGATTTTTCTATTGTAATTCTTATCTTTTCTTGGACCATGAGTCGTGCCGCCGCCAACCCAGATCGGCGAACGGGTAGAACCGTGTCTCGCGCGACCAGTGCCTTTTTGTTGCCATGGTTTTTTGCCTCCACCTCGAACCTCGCCGCGAGTCTTGGCGTGAGCAACAACATTGCGCATTGAGGACATCATTGAGGTGACGACCTGATGGACCATATCGGCATTCCAGGAGGCGCCAAAAAGGGCTTCGGGAATTTTGACCGAACCCACTTTCTCGCCTTTTTGGTTGTAAACAGTTGATTCCATAATGTTCTACTAATATACGAATTTACTAATCTTAACTAATGACTACTAATTCGCGATTTCCGAGTTCATTCGTATACATTCGTAAGATTAGTATCATTAGTATATTGGTTAGGTTGTTATCTCTACAATTGTGCCTCTTCGGCCAGGAACCGCTCCGCCCAATAAAATCGAATTTTCAGCCGGGATGATCGCCTCAATCTTTATGTCCTTGATCGTGACTCTGTCGCTGCCCATTCGGCCGGCCATTCTGATGCCTTTAGCCACACGGCCACCTGCCCTCGCGCCGCCGCCTATCGCACCCGGCTCTCTCTCGGAATGTTTTTGGCCGTGAGTCCTTCTACCGCCCGCAAAGCCGTGACGCTTAACACCGCCCTGAAAACCCTTGCCTTTTGAGACACTTGAAATCGTAATCTTGTCGCCTAAAGCAAAAATTGAAACGTCAATCTTGTCGCCAAGTTTATAAGTGGAAGTGTCGGCAACCTTGAATTCCTTGAATCCGCCAAAATGACCGGCGCCTTTGGTGTGACCGACTTGAGCTTTATTCACTCGCGATTCCTTGGTCGGATTGAAACCGACTTGAATGGCATTATAACCATCAACTTCTTTTGTTTTAATTTGAGTAACAACAACCGGCTCGGCCTTAATGACCGTCACGGGCACGACATCACCTTTGTCGGTGAAAGTCTGAGACATATTCATTTTTTTGCCGATGATAAACTTTGTCATGTAACTTGTAGCATGTATCTTGTAACGCTCATTCCGAAAACCGATTAAAAAGAGCCCCTTTGGACTCATTTGTGATTCCGATAAGGTAACAAATAAGACTGAAAAAGTAAAGGGTTTTAATTTTAGAACTTGAAAGTTGAAAGCGCCATCAATAATGTTATCTCGTCTATTCCATACGCTTGCAGCGTGTACCATGTTGAATTGTAGTGCAGATAAGCTTTCCCGCCCATTATCCGAAACGTCAGTCCGGAATCGGTTTCTATCGTCCTTGTTTGACTAGCATACGAATCGGAATCTATTTCCGCATAATCGCCCCCTGTTCTATTGAGCGGATTACGTTCGCTACTAATGATGTAAAGGAGTCCTCTATCCTGAGTCTGCGGACGAGGATCGGCAAAACCTATTAAACCTCGTGTCGCTTTGTCGTCGGATGGGGTGCGGTAATTCTCAGGATATTTAAATTCAAACCCATAATAATTATTGCGGTAAGTTTTCCAACGTGAGACGGACAACAACTCATCCTCGGTTGGGAAAAATCGCATTGTATCCAACATTTTGTACAATGTGTAGTCCTTATCATCCTCGCTAACATATAAAGATAAAGTGACACCGCGCCTGTTTATAATAATTTCCCGCCTTCCGGTGTAATATCCGGGGACTCCTGTAAGCGAGTCTTCGACATAATACATAGTCCCATCGAAGGCCGTACCCTCTGATGGGTGCCTGATGCCCAAACTGCCAAAATGGAATGGATATTCTGCATCCAAACCACTAAAATGTGGAGCGGTGCTGGTAGATAGATTCCATGATATTTGTAACTTATTTTTCTCTTTCGTTTCGAATACTACCGTCCCATCACCTTCAGAAATGACAACTGTACCGGCAGGCGGGTAGTCAATTTCAAATCCATACTCATCATTGCGATAGGTTTGCCAGCCTGCGGTTTTATCGGTAAGAATAGCTGTGTTTTGGTTGACAACGCTCTGTCCACTGTCGTTACCTTTTGTGACTATTGGTATTCGCTGACTTCTAAATAAATCAACACCAGTAAAAGTTTTAAACACGACCAAAGATGAGAAAGCGTAAGGATAAATAACAGCTCGAATTGTTTGAGACGGAGTAAAAAAATAGACAAGGTTTGCAGCATAAAAGACGAAAATAATAAAAAATGGAATGGCTGTAAAGAGAGCCGGCTTTAGACTTTTTTTAAACAAAAAAATTACAGGTATAAACAAAGCGCCGTGAAAAATTGAGAACAAAATAAATAACTTGAGTAGGTCAACAAACTCAAATCGTTTGAGATTTATGATAATTATCAGAAACCACAAAGCAACTAGCGCAATCACGCCACATAAGATACTGAGATTAAGCCATAATCGGCCTGAATTGAGCTGGGGTTTTTGTTTTACCTCTACTGAATTTAGCTCTGGTATAACAGGAGAAATTTGTATTTCCATTTTATTGATTTATAAACACTTTCCAAATCAAACCTCCGAAAAAACTTTTATCTTTTTAATTATAGCACAAAAAATATTTGCAGATAACAAAAGACGGCCTGTTAAGGACGTCTTTTGTGTAAAATCTATTGTCTACATTCCCATACCATCCGCCTAAGGCGGAGGTACGGGATTTTTGAAAATATAGAAAATCACCCCGCCGGATTGGCGGGGCGATTTTCGTATTTTCTACAACATCTTAACATCAATATTCACGCCTGAAGGGAGCGACATATTGGTCAAAGCCTCGATAAGCTTCCCGGTCGGATTGATGATATCAATCAAACGCCTGTGAACTCTCATCTCAAATTGTTCTCGCGAATTTTTATAGATGAAAGATGAGCGATTGACCGTATATTTCTTGATTTCCGTCGGAAGAGGCACCGGGCCCACGATTTTGGCATCATAGCGAAGAGCGGTATCCATGATTTGCTTCACCGAAGCATCCAAAACTTTGTGTTCGTACGAACGAACGCGGATTCGGAGCTTTTGGACGACATCCTCTTTGGCCGGCAACTTGGCCGCAACGCGCTTTTTTGGCGTCACAGACTTTTTTACCACCGCCGTTTTTTCAGTTTTTGTTTTTACTGGCATGATTTTAACTTACAACTTACCACCTACAACTTACAACAAAAAACTTTTTATCTCTTGTTGTGAGTCGTTTGTTGTTGGTCGTTGGTTCTTTATATTACTTAACCACCTTCGTGACGACTCCCGCCCCGACAGTCTTGCCTCCCTCGCGAATGGCAAATCTCATCTTATCTTCCATGGCGACTGGCGCGACCAATTTAACTTTGAAAGTAATTGTGTCTCCCGGCATGACCATTTCGGTCTTTTCCGGAAGGGTGACTTCTCCTGTCACGTCGGTCGTTCGGATATAGAACTGAGGTTTGTAACCCGTGAAGAACGGAGTGTGGCGTCCACCTTCCTCTTTCTTCAAGATATAAACTTCAGATTCAAATTCAGCGTGAGGCGTGACCGAACCGGTCTTCGCAAGGACTTGGCCGCGGTGTACATCTTCTTTCTTTGTGCCGCGGAGCAAGATACCAGCGTTGTCGCCAGCCATACCTTCGGAAAGCGATTTGTTGAACATTTCAATGCCGGTAACAGTCGTCTTGGCTGTCGGCGTAAAACCGACAATCTCAACTTCGTCGCCGACTTTAAGTTTGCCCTTTTCGATTCTACCTGTAACAACCGTACCTCGGCCTTCGATTGAGAAAATGTCTTCGATAGGCATAAGGAATGGTTTGTCGACTTCGCGAACAGGAAGCGGAATGAACGAGTCCAAAGCGGCAATCAATTCCTTGATTTTCTTTGCCCATTCATCGTCATTTGACTTCGATTCCATGGCTTTAAGAGCGGAACCTTTTATGACTGGAGACGTTTTGCCGTCGAAGCCGTTTTTAGTCAAAAGATCGCGAACTTCTTCCTCAACAAGATCGATAAGATCCTTTTCCGGGACCAAATCGCACTTGTTCAAGAAAACCAAAACCTTCGGCACGCCGACTTGGCGGGCCAAAAGAATATGCTCCCTTGTCTGAGGCATAACGCCGTCAGTCGCAGACACAACAAGAATCGCACCATCCATCTGGGCGGCGCCGGTAATCATGTTTTTAATGTAGTCGGCATGTCCCGGAGCATCGATGTGAGCGTAATGTCTCTCCGGTGATTCGTATTCGACGTGAGCGAGTGAGATCGTCACAATCTTCGAATCATCGCGGACCGTACCGCCCTTGGCGATATCAGCGTACGCTTTCATCTTGGCTAAACCGTCACGAGACTGAATCTCCAAGATCGCAGTCGTGAGAGTGGTCTTGCCATGGTCAACGTGGCCGATTGTGCCAACGTTAACATGAGGCTTTGAACGATTAAAATCTGCCATAATAATTTTTTAGTTAGCCAAGCTGGACGCACGAGAACTTCTGCCCGACTTGGACAACTATATTTTTAATTAACTTCTAATTCGCTTTTTTAAGCTTTTCCCAAACATGCGACCTAGCCATTGGAAAAAGTAGTACAAAAAGCGCCTATTAAGGTAGCAAACAGTGTAGCAGAAATAGATTTTTACGCAAGATTTAAAAGAAACATCCAATCAACAGGTTGTAAACACCCAGCCCGATCCGCCTCAGGCGGATCGGGCTGGGTTCAATATTTCCTAAAGCCTAGCGTCGCCTATCTATATATCGGATTTATCAATTTCAGAGCATCGAGCATATTGGCTGTCATGTTATTCCCAGAATACGAAGTCGGGGAAGTTGTTGTCTTTTCTGATGAAACGATCTTGAAGTATGAATCGCTTATGTCACACTGACTGGTACCGGCAAGACACGCCTTGACTTTATATGAATCCAACGGCAAATAAACACTGCTTCCGTCGGCGCCGATATAGAGCAGGCCGGCATTTACAGCTAGGCTATTCTGTCCTGAAAGATTTTTGATAGTAGTATATTCTGAACCTGTAGTTGCCGAAACGTAATAAACGTCAACCGCGGAAGTACTCTGGTTTTGCCAAGAAATTTGTTGCGAACTTCCCCACAGCCACACCTCTCCCCCATTCGGGCTCAAAACGGTGATGGATGGCTTGATATCTGGTGATGTTATAGTGAAATAGGAATCACTTTGATCAGAATAAATGCCTCCATATCCCCAATCAACAATTCTTACACGATAATCACTGCCATTTGATAAAGCGACAAAGGAATCATTCAAGACTGTGGAACCATTCGCTGGGAAAGGGCCGAATGAATAACTTGTATCGGAGTTTACTTTTTGGATGATAATCGCTACCTGCTGGAGACCTTGCGATTTCCAAGATACTGTATTTGAACCCCCTTTTATCCACGTCTCTCCCCCGTTTGGCGAAAGGACGGTGATGGAAGGCTGGGTAACCGGTGAAGTTATGGTAATCGGTGTTGTAGCCTCAGCATATCCTATAACTTTTCCGGAAAGTTTGTACGACCCGACTGGAATTTTGTATTGTTCCGGACTGTGCGTCAAAGTCCATGATTTATTGCCATACGCAGGAATAGTTGCCGCTGTTAGTGCAAGACTACAGACTTGACCTGATGATGAATCGTAGGACGCAACCGAATACCACACCTGACATCCGCTATTAAAGTTTAATGTTACCGGCTCGGAACCGCTGTTTGTGGCGGTAATTTTGATATTGATTATTTCATCTTGCATATAGCTTTGTTTGTCGGTCTTTACTGAATAGGAAATAGAGGATTGGGAAACGTCGGTGATTTTGAAATAACTATCGCTTGAATCCATCACTAATATATCGCCGACATAGGTTTTCATTTCAAGAGTATAGGCGCCGGCAGGAACAGAGGTCGGTAACACAACAATTTCTTGACCATCATTTAAGACGTTCGTCGCCAAAACATATTCTTGGCCATTTTGATATGATCGAAGTCTGATGACATCAATTATTTTAGACGACAATACGTTGTTTGTTTTCCAATTTACAGTAATCGTGTTTCCACCATTTTCTATTCTGTACGTCTCTCCCCCGTTTGGTGAAAGGACGGTGATGGAAGGATTGGTACTGTTGCCAACGGTAACAGAGAATGTGTAAGAGTCACTGCCACCACGACAATCAGATACAGTAACTTTCACTTGATACGTACCGGCTTGTGCCCAAGAATGGCTCTTGTTGAATGACCAGCCAGTACCTGTTTTTCCACCTACCGAGCATGAGCTTATCTCTCCGATGCCTTCTCCCCAATCCACTGACCAAGACAAGTCATCGTTGTCAGGATCTGTTGCTGATAAGGAGATGTTCACTGCTTGGCCTGGTTGAATGTTGCTCGGAATAGCGGGGAAACCTGTAATTTTAGGTGAACTATTGGTTGAACTACTGGAGGTAATCTTGAAATACGAATCGCTTGAGTCGCAGGTGTTGGTGCCTGATTGACAGACTTGGATGGTGTAGGAGCCGTCGCCAGCTAGAGCATCGTATAGATTTGGAATACTGCCAACTTTCCAATCATAAGTTGGACCAGTTACGCTTTTTGCTATCGTGTATGGAGCCGGAGAATACGCGGGGCAGGCAAATCCAATAGGACATGGAGTCTGATACGGCATAAGTTTAATATCGTACAATTTGGGAGCCGGCGGCATACAATATGCACCCTCCGGGCATTTTGGAAATGGCGTATTGTCTTGCCACTTGATAGTCTGCATCGTACCCTTTGACCATGACTCCCCTCCATTTGGCGAAAGAACGGTGATTGACGCTTTTGTTTCAACACAACTAAAACTTGCGTATTCATCATTGCCATCAATCGTAGTATTAGCAGAACCGCTGCATGAGCTGTTCCACTGCACATTCATCCCTTTAGGGCCTGAGACTTTCATCACGCAACTTCCGATTCCGCTGCAATAAAATTGAGGTGGGTATTTTTCCATGCCGTTACTTGTTGTTGTGTATTGTCCAACTCCGGTGCATTTCTGTTCTGTCGTAGCCCCATTAAAGACACATTTAACCTGTTCGGAGATTGTGTTTGGGTTTGGCGGAGGCGGGAGCGGAGGAACGCAGTCTGCGGAAGTTCTTGTTTCTGAATTTATTTTTTCCAATGTGGGAGAGTCAACGACTCCTGTTGAAGTCAGGCCCTCGCTCTTTTGATATTTTATAACCGCATCTCTTGTCTGGTTGCCGTAATAACCCGCAGGCACTGTTCCTGAAGACACTGCCGGGATATCATAGCCCTCTTTAATTAAAAAGTTCTGGATAACGGAAACTTGAGAACCGGAGCTCCCCATCCTACTCGAAGAAATCACGGAACTGGCGCAATCATCGGTCACAGGGACCGGTGTGGAAGGTTGAGGCGATGAGGTCTCCGGACTGGACGGAACAGATATTCCGCTGCCACCGCTCAACACATTTTTAACATTAACAATCGCATTCTGATCCGCGCCAAAAGATTGAAGTAAATTTGTAATAGCATTAATCTGCTCCGCGGTTAAGGCGGCCGCATTTGAAACAGCGGGAAAACTGACGACTGACGTAATGATAAACGCAGTCGCTAAACCAAGAAGGAGAAATTTATTTTTCATAAATTCGGTTATTATTCTATTTTTAAGCCCCCCCCGACAAGAGAGAAGATTTGTCATACAGCCTATCACACTTTTCGACTTTTTGCAACTTCACATCTTGTATTTTTCATTACATAAAGCTGCCCCATCATATGACGAAGCAACTTCGGCTGTCTTTCAAGATTTGTGATTCGCTACTTTCTTGCCTCGATAATGGTGAGAGTTACATTATTGGGAACCCCGGTACGACAGCATAGCTGCGTACGGGGCGAGAAGGGCTTTATCAATTATAAAGTGAGTAAATTACTTACGTGCTTCGATAATTCCTAAAGCTACGTTCTGCGGAACGATTTCATATTTCAAGAATTCCATCGTATAGCTGGCTCGGCCTTCAGTCATTGAGCGGAGCGCTGTGATATAGCCGAACATTTCGGAAAGCGGCACTTCGGCATTGATAACTTTATTTAATCCCCGATCGTCAACACCTAAAATCATGGCGCGCTTTGAAGAAAGATGGCCTGTAACATCGCCTAGAAATTTCTCCGGCGTCACCGCTTCCACTTTCATAATCGGCTCAAGAATAACCGGCTTGGCCCGCTTGGCGGCATCTTGGAAAGCCATCGAAGCGGCAATCTTATAAGCGATTTCCGACGAATCGACATCGTGATAGCTGCCGTATGTCAGTTCGCAGGAAATATTAACCATCTGATAACCGGCGACAATACCTCGCTCCATCGCTTCCTTTACACCCTTTTCAACGGCCGGAATAAACTCTTGAGGAATCACACCGCCCTTGATTGAATCGATGAATTCAAAACTATCATAACGGCTGACGTTCTTAGGAATTTTTTTGCCTTCAACAAGCGGTTGCATAGGCCGGAGAGTCAATTTTACGTGACCATATTGACCCTTACCACCGGTCTGTTTGATGTATTTTCCTTCCGCTTCAGCCTCATTCATAATTGTCTCGCGATAGGCCACTTGAGGTTTACCGACATTGGCTTCTACGTTAAATTCTCTTTTCATACGATCAACCATAATATCCAACTGGAGTTCGCCCATACCCATCATCACTGTTTCCATAGTTTCGGCATCGGTTTTTATCTTAAATGTCGGATCTTCGTCAGTAAGGCGCTTCAGAGCCATACCCATCCGCTCTTGGTCGGCCTTGGTTTTCGGTTCGATTCTCATTGAAATAACCGGGTCCATGAATTTGATAGTCTCGAGAATTACCGGATTATTTTCATCACAAAAAGTGTGGCTGGTCTTGGCATCTTTGACACCAACGGCCGCCGCAATCTCTCCGGCATAAACCGTCTGAACCTCTTCCCGCTTATCAGCCTGCAACCGGACGATTCTGCCCAAGCGCTCCTTCTTACCGGTCGTGGAATTATAAAGATAACTGCCGGCTGAAATCGTGCCGGAATATACGCGGAAGAAGGTCAACTGGCCGACGAATGGGTCTGATTGAAGTTTGAAAGCCAAAGCGGAAAAGGGTTCTTCATCCGATGCGTGGCGAATCACCTCGGCTCCGGTATGCGCGTCTTTGGCGATAATTGGTGGGATGTCCAATGGCGATGGGAGATAGTCGACAACCGCGTCCAAAACAAGTTGAACGCCTTTGTTTTTCAAAGCCGAGCCGGCCATCACAGGAAAAATCTTGTTATTAATTACGGCTTTTCGCAGGGTCTTTTTCAAGTCTTCAATGGAAATTTCTTTGCCTTCCAAATAGTCCTGAGTAAGCTTGTCATCTTCAGTGGCAATCTTTTCGACAAGTTCCGCGCGATATTTTTTCGCTTCCTCAAGATATTCGGCCGGCACTTCTTCCTCAATGACTTTCTCGCCCATATTCCCCTCGAAAGTGTAGGCTTTCATCTTCAATAGATCTACTACGCCCTTGAAATGCTCCTCGAGGCCCATCGGAATCTGCAGCCGAACGGCATTCTTGTTCAAACGATCCAAGATCGATTTGTAGGAATTTTCAAATGACGCGCCCATACGATCAAGTTTATTGATGAAACAAATGCGAGGCACTTTTCCCTCGTCGGCATAACGCCAGTTGGTCTCCGATTGCGGCTCAACGCCGGCTACGCCGTCAAAAACTACAACGGCGCCGTCAAGAACACGGAGCGAGCGCTTAACTTCGGCCGTGAAATCGATATGACCAGGAGTGTCAATAATATTGAAACGGACTTTTTTCGAAACATCGGTCGGCGGCATGTAAGTCGGATTCCAGAAACAAG
>Ga0209542_10010565_pt1 | contig 16605 bp, 21 predicted proteins | sample RifCSPhighO2_01_FD_184028 | JGI IMG/M metagenome (GOLD analysis project Ga0209542, IMG submission 184028) | Soil microbial communities from Rifle, Colorado - Rifle CSP2_plank highO2_0.1 (SPAdes) (version 2) | ecosystem: Environmental > Terrestrial > Deep subsurface > Rock core/Sediment ...
TCTTTTAAAAAAACACTTATTCTCTTAGGTTGTTCTCCTCCTTCCAAACTTTCAGGGCTCTCTTCTAAAACTAATCTTTGTGCATCAACTAAATCCTTACTAACGAGTCTAAATTTTCCTCTTCTCCCACAACTACACCTTACTGGCTCTTTAAATCTAGTATCAATCTGCAATATTGAAATATTATTCCCACAACTAGGGCACTCAAACTTAGCACTAACTACTTGTGGCCTCACATCACTTGCCTGCCTAACAATACCGTCTAAAGTTATTAATTTCCCTAAGTGCTCACTTCTAATATTCTTAATTGATATCCTTTCAGACGCAGGCAAATTTATTATTCTAACCCTTAGTTTAGCTCCATCCGGTAAGTCAAATTGGCTTAAAGAAAGCTCAGCAGCTTTAAAAGTATCCTCTGGATCACTTAAAAGTTGTTCCGCTAAATCAGGATCAAATTTAGATAACTCATTAAAATCAACGATAAACGCTTTTCTTCCTTTTTTTATAATATCTTTTAATAATCCGCTATAGTTAATTTCTATAAATTCTTTAAATTTCTCTATTTGTTCAGAAGTATCTACAACCATTTCACCTTTTGTTTTTTTTCTGATTTATTAAGGTTTTATATTGGAAATAATATATAATAAAATCTATTTTTTGTTTACTTTAGATAAGGTTTTTACTAATAAATCAACCGCTTCCCTCAATTTAGACTCGCTTCTTGTACCAGTACAAACAATTTTTCCGTTGCTAAATAACAAGAAAGTTGCCCTAGTTCCAGGCAATTTGTAAACTAGTCCAGGAAATTGTTCTGGTTCATATTCTGTATTTTCCAAATCCATAGCTAATGAATTTAGATTTAGATCCATCCCTATATCACCTGAAGCAACCATGTTTTGAACATTAATCTTTGGAACTATTTTTATTTTTATTTTTATTTTCTCAATATGTTTAATAATAGCCGCCACAGCTTGTTTAACCTTAGATATACTTTTAGCCCCAGTACAAACAATTTTACCAGAACTAAAAATTAAAGCACTTGTTTTAGGCTCTTTTATTCTCATAACCAACCCAGGAAATTGTTCTGGATTATATTCTGTATTGGGCAAAGCCTCAGCTAATTTTATTAAAGGAATATCATGCTCTAAAGATGCAGAAGCCACAATGTTTTGAATCTTGATTTCTTTTTTTACCATTAAAAAACCCCCTAAAACACAAAATATTATTTATAAATAGATAGAAAACTATATAAAGCTATTTATAAAGGCTCACCCTTAAAAATAAACCTAAATACACCAGCTATTCTCTTAAAAAAACCAGTAATACCTGTTTCTTTAATCTCTGTTTCAGTAGGTTTTTCTTCTATAATCTCTGTACTTTTTTCCTTGCACTTTCCATCAACATCACACACTAAATCAACAGGACAACCACATAAACTACACGTATCTTTTAATATTCCGCTGCTTAAACAATATTTGGGCTTATTAATTGAACATTCCCCGTATATCGTTCCATCAACACATTTTTGCTCAATACAGTTCCCACCCTTGCCACAAGTAGCGCCCCTATCACAACCGCACCTTATGCAATCTTTTACTAGAACACCAGCCCTACAATAATCAGGCTTATTGACAGAACAATCATAATACATTGTTCCATCTTCGCATAATTTTTCTTTAGTGTTTAGATAAAACCCCCTAAAATCACTGGTTTCACTTCCAAATTTATTATTAACTTCAATTCTCCAATAATATTGTCCGTCTTCTAGTGATAAGTACACTTTTTGGCTATCACCCACTAATCCATAATATGCAATAGGACTTGTAAACCTCTGGTTATCATCTATCAAAATAGTATATGATTCCAGCTTATCATCTTCAGGATCAAAATAAATCCATGAAAAAGTTACGGGATTACCAACAACCTGTCCATCAGAAGGCATTCCTAAACTGACACTTGGATTTTTATTGTTCACAATTTTTCCAGTTAACAAGTTTACATCAAATAAATCAGCAAAAGAAAAACCACTAACTAGAGAGATCATACTAAAAATTACCAGTACGAAAAACAAAGTTTTTTTAATATTCACCACTTTTCTTTTTTCCCAAGGTTTTCTTATTTCTATGAAAGAAACGGTTTTATTTAAACTTTTTGGATACTAATCTCAAATTCTTTGTCCTTAATATTTTCCTTAGAGCTTATACCTAAGGTTTTTTCGTTAAATTCAAGGCTTTTAGCTCCAACTTTATTCATAATCTCTTCTTTAAATCTACTAAGACCATAATCGGAATTAATAATTAATTTTATCCTATCTTCTTTCTTTAATCCTTCTTTTTTTCTTAAAGATTGAATTCTTCTCATAACTTCCCTAGTATACCCCTCAACTTCTAATTCTTTAGTTATTTTTTCATCTAATTTAACAAAAAATTCACCTTTGCTTACTTTAATCTCTTTAACATTTAATTGCGTCTTTAATATTTCATCCATATTTTTTAATAAACTTAAATCTTTAATTTTAATTTCAGCTTTAGACAAAGGCCATCTAACTCCATAACCTATTTTTTCTCTTTGAGCCATTCCTTCTTTTATGATTAAACCCAAAGTTTCAAATTTCTCCTCTAATTTTTTATCTATCTTTTTCTTATCATGTTTGGGCCATTTACATAAATGAACACTTTCTTCTTTAACAACATCAAACTTTTTCAATTCTTGCCATATTTCTTCTGTTATAAACGGACAAATTATTGAAAACATTTTTAATATACTATTGTACGCATCATTAACAGCAAACAAAACCTTCCCAGGTCCAGAATTAACTTTATCTCTTACAAGTTGTATATATACTCTTGACAGATCCAAAAATAAATTTTCAATTTCTCTTATAATCTCATCTATTCTATACTCATCCATTAATTCAGTAACTTTTTTAATAGTGGAATTCTTTCGTGAAAGAATAAACTTTTCTTCCAAATCCACTTTTTTATTTTCTTTTCCTTGTTTCTTTAAATCCTTAAGAAAATTAGCAAGATTATATAAAACATTTAAATTTCTCTGTTTAATTTTCACGGTTTCCCAATTAAAATTAATATTTTCACCAGCAGGAGTTTCGCACATATAATATCTTAAAACATCACTTCCATATTTATCAACAACTTCATAAGGAGATATTATATTCCCAAGAGATTTAGACATCTTCATTCCCTGGTAGTCTAGAATCATCCCATGGCAATAAACATTTTTATAAGAAGATTTACCAAAAGCAACCACAGAACACATTTGTAACATACTAAACCAGAGTTTTATTTGCTCGGTAGCTTCTAAAATAAAGTCAACAGGCCAAAATTTAAAATATTTTTTTTCTTTTGGATAATATAAGCAGTTCCAAGAGGTAGTTCCAGAATCAACCCAAACATCAATAACATCAGGAACTCTTATCATATTATTGCCACATTTCTTGCATTTTAGTTTTATATCATCAATCCAAGGTTTATGTAAATCTTCAGGAACTTTTTCGGCTTTTTTCTTCAATTCATCAAGACGACCAATAACTTCTATATTATCACATTCACAAACCCATATAGGAACAGGACATCCCCAATATCTCTGTCTTGTTATTCCATTATCTTTTAAATTCTCAATCCATAAGTCATAATTTTTAGAAGCAAACTTAGGTTGCCATCTTATTTTTTTATTAAAATCTAGTAATTTGGGTATTAAATCCTCAACTTTCATAAACCACTGTTCTGTAGCTCTATAAATAACAGGATTATGGCATCTCCAACAATGAGCATATTCATGTTCTACTTCTGTTTCTTTAATCAAACTTCCATTCTTTTCTAGATATTCAATAATTTTAGTATCATCTTTTTTAGCTCTTAAACCATCAAATCCATTCATTCCTTTAAAATATCCTTTTTCATCAAGCAAATTAAAAGCACCAATTCCATATTTCTGGCAAACTTCAAAATCTTCAGGACCACAACCAGGGGCGCTATGCACTAATCCAGACCCCGCAGAAGTATCAACATATTCACTAGACAATAAAACAGTATGAACTTTTTTCCATTTTCTTTTAAGCTCATCGTAAATCTTTCCTAATTCTTTATGCAAAGGATGCAAATATTCTAATCCCTCTAATTCATCACCTTTAAATTCCTCAATAATTTTAAATTTATAGCTCATCAAACCAGAGATAAAAACACTTGCTAATGCCTTTGCAACAATCCAAATCTCTTTTCCACTATTAGTTTCAACTTCTGCCCTTACATACTCTAGCTCCGGATTTACCATAACTGCCAAGTTAAACGGCGTTGTCCATGCCGTAGTTGTCCAAATTATTAAATATTCCTTAGCTTTGTTTTTAACTTTAAATTTTAAAAAAATAGAATTTTCTCTGACATTTTCATACTCTAATTCATGTTTTGCCAAGCTAGTTTCACATTCAGCACACCAATGCATAATTTTTTTTCCTTTATACAATCTTCCTTGTTCCCATGCTTTTTTTATCAACCACCATTCTCCTTCTATAAATTCATTTTTGATTGGCCAATAAGCATCTTCAAAATCCATCCATACACCTAATCTCTCTAAATCTTTATCCATTAATTTTGCATTTTCACTTGAAAAGTTTATACATTCTTTAATAAATTTTTCAACACCATATTCCTCAATTCCTAATTTGTCTTTAATACCTAATTTTTTCTGAACAGCATTCTCCGTTGGCAATCCATGCATGTCATAACCTGCCCTATCCCAAACATTAAATCCCATCATTCGTTTATATCTCAAAACAACATCTTTCAGAGAATTATTCCAAGCATGTCCAATATGCAACCTTCCAGAAGTATACGGCGGTCCTTGCAAAAAATAAAATCTTTTTCCTTTTTTGTTTTCCTTTTTAACTTTTTCATAAATCTTTTTTTCTTTCCAAAACTTCAAAACTTCTTCTTCAATTTTTTTAAAATCGTAGACCATAGTACTAACAAAACTTAATTCATTTATAAATTATACTCCTGACCTTGACATCCTTACCACATTATACCATTTACGGCTATCGCCTCGTATCTCACTTTTTAATTGTTCGGCTTGGGCATTATAAAAATCAAGAGCTCGCTTGTAATCTCTGTTTGATGCTAATCTATTAAAATGCTCCACCGATCTTCTTTTACTCTCTTCATTAACTACCTTCTCTAATATTTTATTTGGCATTCTAACTACCTCCAAAATTGCAGAACCTAGAAAATCAAGTTCTGCTTATAATATAATAATAGCTATAATAATACTAATTACAATATTTATCATAGCCGAGATTTTCATATTAAAACCAAATTATGTTTAATATATAAAGATTACTCCATTTGTAAGTCTGCTTCTCTTTTAAGTGGATTACCAACTTTACCTTCTAACCTACCGCCCATAGACCAAAAATCTTCCATACTTGTCCCAACCACTTCACTAGTTTTATCTAATCGAAAAGGCCCAACTTGATAATTTTCAGGCCTAGGTTGTTCTCCAGTTAATCTTCCATATGTTTCCATTTTAACCTCCACTAACAAACTAAATCTCCGACATCGCCGCTTACTTTATATTGCCCAATAGATTTTACATTATCTTCATTAACACCGCTAGTTGCTTGATCTGCTTTTCTTTCTATTCCACCTTGAATTACAACAAGTTCAACTACCTTGTGTCCACCATATCCAGGAACATCTACCGCCCTTGTTTCATATATAACTCTCGTATTTCCTTGTTCCATATTGCATCCTCCTATCTCTATTTTATTAATATGCAGCACCTAGAAAAAACAGGTCTGCTCAAATAAATTTGGCTTTGACTATCAAAATACTACTATGCTTCTTGATAATCATAAAATTCATCTTAAATTTAAAAACAGAACTTATTTATAAAGATTATTATCCTTTCTTTATTACATGTATCAACTTAATTTCCAACCAAGAGAATACCAGAAAAACATAGTAGAAACAGCCAAATCTAAAAACACATTAGTAATACTTCCAACAGGCTTAGGAAAGACTAAAATAGGAATAGAATTGGCAGTTGAAAGACTAAACAAATACCCAGAATCAAAAATATTAATTTGCACCCCAACTAAGCCTTTATCAAATCAAATAAAAAACGAATTCATAGATTCCACAAACATAGACCCATCAAAAATAGTTCTCCTTACTGGCCTTACTAAACCAGAAAAAAGAGAAGAAATCTACAAAGAGGCAAAAGTAATAGTATCAACTCCACAAACCTCGCAAAAAGATTTGGAGAATAATAGACTTAATCTGGAAAATTTCTCCTTGCTAATTTTGGATGAGGCGCACAGATCTAGAGAAAAGTATGCAAATACAATAGTTTCTCAAAACTACTTTAAAAAATCACCTTATCCGAGAATCCTAGCATTAACAGCATCTCCTGGTTCAACAAAAGAAAAAATAGATGAAATCCAAAAAAATCTTTTCATAGAAGCAATAGAAATTAGAGATGAAACATCAGAAGATGTTAAACCATATTTGCAAGAAAAAAATATAGAATTCATAGAATTAGATCTTCCAGAAAGTTTTAAAGAAATTCATAAAATAGTAGAAAGGGTTTATCTAGAGAAAGTAAAACAACTTAAACAGTTTGGCTTAACAAAACCTTCTTCATTAGTAAACAAAAGAGATATTATCTCATTTCAATCATATCTACATTTAGAAATAAAAAATGGAAATAGAAGCGCTTTTTGGGCAATTTCTTTAGCCGCACAAGCACTAAAACTAACACACTCTTTGGAGATGCTAGAAACACAGAGCATTAATTCATTTTATAATTTTTTAAAAAATTTAGAGAATGAAACATCAAAAGCAGCAAAAACAATTATCAATGATAAAAGAGTAAAAAATGCCTTGAATCTGACAGAAAAACTAATTGAAAACAAGATCGAGCATCCAAAATTAACAAAATTAAGAAATATAATTTTAAATCAGTTAAAAGAAAATCCAAATTCTAAGATAATAATTTTCGCAAACTTTAGAGATACTGTAAAGAATATTGCTGAAAATTTAAAACAAATTGAAAATGCTCATCCCGTAGTATTAATTGGTCAAAAAGAAGGCATAACTCAAAAAAAACAGCTTGAAACTTTAAAAGAATTTGAAGAAGGAAAGTATAACATTATTGTTGGGACCAGTATTTCCGAAGAAGGATTAGATATTAAGGGAGAAGGATTATCAGTCGCAATATTTTTCGATTCGGTACCGAGTGCCGTCAGACGTATTCAACGTGCTGGAAGAGTCGGAAGATTAAAGGCAGGTAAAATAATCCACTTAATAACAAAAAATACTAGAGATCAAGCTTATCACTGGAAATCCCATAGAGATATCAAAAAAATGAAAAACCTTATTTCAAATATTCAATCTAAATTAGAAAAACAAAGCAAACTAAAATAAAAAGTATTTATAAAAAACATCAGCAAAACAGCAAGACCTTCAAGTAAATAACCAAACAAGACAGAAAATTTTCTTCCATACAAATCAGCCACTGCCCCAGTTGGAACTTCAAAAAAAACTATTGCTATCTGGCTAACAGCCATCAAAATACCAATTTGAAAAAATGTTAAATTGAGAGAAGCAAAGTAAACAATGAAGAAGGCAGGAGCAAAAAACAGCATAGGTGATATTAATGAATCTAAATAAAAGGGCCACAATACTTTTAATTCATTTTTTTCAAAGAATTTCATTTCAACTCATCTAATTTCTCTTCAACCTCTTTTTTAACTTGCTCATAACTGGGAACAGCTCTTAAAAGATTTTTTAGGCTTGTTTCATACTCTTCTTTTGATGGAAATCTTAATTGCTTAAATGAAGCAGTTTCTTCTTTTAATTTCTTGTAGATTAATTCTTTATCCAATTCAACTTCCTTTCCTATCAAAACCCAGACATCATATAAATCCCTTGGTTCTGCTCTGTTTATCAGGGCCCTTATTTTTTCTGCTAGTATTTCTTTTTCATCCATCACAATTATAGTAAACAGAGGAACATCTGAAAATAATTTAGGAACAACATTTGAAACTTTATGCTTTACTCTGCTTTTATTAAAATCAATTTTAAGCGTGTTTGTTGTTCTTGAGTTTCCTGAATATAATGGTCCTTGAAATCTCACTTCAATTCTTAGATTCCCTTCAAATTCTTTTTCAGAATAAATCCTGTAACTAATATTAAGCAATTCAAAATCTTTCAAGCATCTATTTACTATCTCTTTTAATTCCTTAAGTTTTAAACTCGAACTAAAGTCTAAGTCTTCAGATGCCCTCTCTAGTCCGTAGCATATTCTTAAGCAAGTGCCTCCTTTAAACACGAAATTACTCGAATATCTAGATATAGCATTCAAAAAAATATATTGGATATACTCTTTCTCTTCAAAAAACATATTTGTTTTTCTTTTCTCTTTTATATCATTAAGTTCTTCTTTTGAAATCATCTTACCAGTTAATATCCAACAACCATTTTTTATTTAAATTATTTTTCTTTTTTAGTGAAGGGTCTAATAATTCATATCCTTTTCCTATTCTTTTATTTAAGTTTGACAAATTAGCCTTATATCCTGAATTTTCAATCAAAAAGCCAAGCCTTCTTAATACTGCTTTGCTTTTCATAAATAATGCGTGCTTCATCAACTTTTTTGCATCTATTTCTTTCTTTTCTACAGCATATTTCAAACATCTCCCTATTTCTTTCATTCCACCAGAATATTTGGGAAATAATAAGGAATCTACAAATGCCTTTTCTCTGTCTGCTATGACTATATCTCCTTTGCTTATATACCCAAAAAATCTGTTTTTAGATATAGTCACAAACTTAAAATTTCCAATGTCTTTTGAATATTTGGTTGTTGCAAGAAATATTTTGTTGGGGTTTTGGTCACTGTATCCATAATAATTAAGCGCAGTCCAAAAAGAGATGTAAGAAGGATAATTGATGCTTGATGCTATTTCTAGCTCATTAGCCCCTCTAAACGCAAACAACCCATTTTTAATTTTAATAATTGCTTTTTTTCTATTTAAGGCTTTGATTATATTGTAAACTTTTGTTTTATTGATGTTCATAAGTAGACAAATATCCCTGATCCTGAATACAGAAAACCCTTCTTTCTTTAATTTTTCATATACTCTGTTCTCGAGGTTACTTAATTGCATTTTTCTATAAATTTAGTATTTTTATTACTAATATACAAGAAATATACTATATAAGGCTTTCCATCCGTATTTAGGGAACGCTTCTTTCTGAATTCTCAAATATTCTTTTCTGTTCTTCGCTGTTGCAAACTGTATTTTCATTTTATTACTCTTTAATATATCCTCCTTTCTGCAAATTCCATAATTCTCTATAAATGCCGGTTTTCTTAATTAAATCTTTGTGTTTCCCAACTTGAACTATTCTTCCTTTGTCCACAACTATTATTCTATCTGCTTTCATTATTGTAGAAAGCCTATGAGCTATTATGATTGAAGTTCTTCCTTTCATTAACTTTTGCAAGTCTTTTTGTATTTCATGCTCCGTTTTTGAATCCAAAGCAGAAGTAGCTTCATCCAAAACAAGAATTTTCTTATTTGCTAATATTGCTCTTGCAATTGAAACCCTTTGCTTCTCTCCACCAGAGAGTTTAACTCCTCTCTCGCCAACAATTGTTTTTTCTTTTTGCGGCAATTCGAGAATTAATTTATCTAATTGGGCAAATTTTGTTGCTTTCATAATTTCTCCCCTAGAAGCAGTAGGTCTTGAAAAAGCCACATTATTATGGATAGTATCGTCAAAAAGAATACATTCTTGTGGAACAATACTTAGCTCGCTTCTTAAATCCTCTTGATCTATATCTTTTATATTAACTCCATCTATTTTTATTTTTCCAAATTTAATATCATAAAACCGATATAGTAGTTTAACCAAGGTAGTTTTTCCTGATCCAGAATACCCAACAACTGCTATTTTTTCATGTGGCTTTATTTTTAAGTTTAAATTCTGAATCACTGGTTTATTATGATAAGAAAACGAAACATCTTTGAATTCGATCCCCCCTTTTTTTATAACGAAACTCCTAGCTTCTTTTTTATCCTCAATTTCATTTTTTATTTTATCATATTCAAATAATGCCTGAAAATCAGCCATAGCTTTATAGAATCTCCTGATGCCCCATACAAAACCAAATAAGGGAGAAGCAAGACTGCCATAAGCAGCATAAACAAAAACAAGCGAACCTATTGTTAAACCTCCATTAAGAAATTTAATTATTGAAAAGGATACTACTAAAAAAGTACCAAATGCGATAATGAAACTTTGCCCAGATTCGAGCTTCTTAAAATAATCCCAGTGCAAAAGTTGGGCCAATCTAGTTGTATTCACTAATTTAAAATATTTCTTATTGATCAAATCTTCTTTTCCATAATACTTTATGGAATCGATATTGGTAAAAACATCAGAGATCATACCTTTCTCTCTGTCTTCTGCCATATTCGTCTTTAAATTCGCAGATTGCTGTTTTCTTATTATAAAGAAACTATAACCTATGAATATTACTGCAGTTAAAAATACTGACAAAGCAGTAAGAAAATCAAAATAAAACAAAGAACCGCCAACAAGAACAATTTGCAAGAGCAGAGGAGCTAGATTTAAGATAAAAAAATCCGTAATGTCTTCGATAGCATTAGCTCCCCTTGATAATCTTGAAATCAAACTGCCTGAACGATGAGTCGTATGAAAATTATAAGATAAACGAAGTATATGATTGAAAAATCTCTTTTTTAGGTTTAATATAAGGCTGGAGTCAAGTATATTCATAAATTTTATTTTAAACCACTCGCCAGAAGCTTCAAGGAATATCAGAAAGAGATATATGAAAGATAAAATAAATAATCCGTACAAAAAATCAGACTTCATTAACAAACCTGAAGAAAAAGCAGTACCTTTATCTATCACGAGTTTAAACAAAAATTTCTCTGCCAAACTAGCTGATTCAATTATTAAAACAATTAAAAACAATAAGACAAAATAAAACAGATGTGGTTTTAATAGATCAAAGTACAAACTAAGGTTGTATCTAAAATCTATTTTTTCTTCTTTTTTCATAAAATCCTCTTTTTTCATTGAAACTAAAATAAATATAATTTATAAATTCTGTGTTCCCTTTAAAATAATAATGATAATCTCCAAACAACAATTTCTAAAAAATAAGAAATTTTATATTAAAAAAATAAAGCAAGGTTCAGTCTTTATTTACCCCACAGATACAATTTACGGTATAGGCTGCATTTCAACAAATAAAAAATCTATAACTAGAATAAAACAATTAAAACAAAGAACAAACAAGCCATTCTCAATAATAGTTCCGTCTAAAAACTGGATTTTAAAAAACTGTAAAATTAATAAAAATTCTAAAAAACGCCTCAAAAAACTTCCGGGAAAGTATACCTTAATCTTGGAATTAAAAAACAAAAAAGAAGCACCAAATAAAAATATTTCAACAATAGGCATAAGAATCCCAAAAAATTGGTTCTCAAAAGTAGTCAAAGAAATAAATACACCAATGATCACAACCTCAGTAAATATCTCAAATGAACCCTACATGACATCATTAATAGATTTAAATAAAGAAATAAAATCAAAAGTTGATTTTATAATTTACCAAGGCTATTTAAATAATAAACCCAGCAAAATGATAAATTTAATTACAAACCAAATAATAAAAAGATGATAAAACTCCTAGTAGACCATAGGGAAGATAAATCGTTAATCAAAGAACTGTCAAAAAAACACCAAATAGAAATAAAGCAACTAATAACAGCAGATTATATAATTCAAGGAAAAAATTCAGATAATACAGACTTAAGCATTGGAATTGAGAGAAAAACTTCAAACGATTTCCTAAATTCAATCATAGACAAGAGAATAATTCAACAGTTAATTTATTTAAAAGAAAATTTCACAATTCCTTTATTGATAATTGAGGGAACTCAGAATATTTACACAATTAGAAACTTCCATCCAAATGCAATCAGAGGAATGCTAGCTTCAATAGCAATAGATTACCAAATACCAATTCTACAAACCAGAAATTTTAGAGATACGGCAGCATTAATAAACACAATAGCTTCAAGATTAGAAAAACCTAAAAAATTATTTCCATTATTAAAAAAAAGAAAACCTTTAACATTAAAAGAGCAACAAGAATTAGTAATAGAATCCTTTCCTGGTATAGGTCCGAATTTAGCTAAAAATTTATTAAAAAAATTTAATTCAGTAAAAAAAATAATTAATGCTTCTGAAGAAAAGTTAAAAAAGACAGAGAAAATAGGCCAAATAAAGGCAAAAGAAATAAAAAAAATAACTGATTCTGAATACTTTTAAGCTAATTTTCAGTTACGCTTTTCTCGATTATGGTTTTTCTTTCGCGAACGTTTCTTTTTTCTAAAAAGAAAGGCTCAGTGTGGTTTTCCGCCAGTACTCATTAGGCCCCATAGCAACAAGTAAACTCCTATAATAGTCCATCCATTCCACCAATTAGGAGCACTACTCCATAATCCTAAGGCCACCACCAAAAGCAAAATACCAAATATGATATTTGCAACTGCACACTTTTTACATATATACATTCCACAAGTACCCGTCATACATTACACCTCCATTTTTAAATAAATGATAAATAAAACTTATTTTTACACATATATAAACTTATTCTTGAACTATACCGCAGCTATATTCTATTCTAAGCCCATCCCAATATTCGGATGTCTCTCTATAAGCTTCTTCAACAAAGTACCCAATATCAAAATTAACAGAAGGGATAAATTTGGTCCCAAAACTATCAAATCCTAAATTCAATTCAAACATCACTCTTTCCCAAACAGGCAATAAAAAATGATCAACATTTTCATATACTATTTTCTCACCTTTATTCTCTTGTGTTATTGTATATTTCTCACCTATATACCTTTTCAATTCCATTAATAGCACCACATTATTATAACCTCTGCCTCTCTTTTCAACAAAATCAACACCGTGTTGCACAATATCGGTCAAGAAAACTCCGGGTTCTATCATAAATCATCAAAAAAATAAAAATGCTCAATCCAGTTTATAATAATTGTCAATCTACAAATACCCATTCACAGACCATAAAGACTATAAAAACAAAAACATTACTCTAAACCATATTTTTCAATTAAGAAATTTTATCTTTTAAAAATCTCGCATAATTTATTTTCAACTTCTTCGATCTTGGCCTGCTTCAATTTTCCCGTTTTATATTCAATTACTAAAGACTCCGCAGTAAATAATCTATTTGGTCTAATAAAACTATTCCTGTTTAATTTTCCTTGTTGGAAATCTTTATCATTTAATTCAATCGCGTCTTCATCATCTCTCAATTGACTTGTAATTTGACAAAGAATCAAATCATCGCCTTTTAATGTAGCAACTACTAAGCAGGGCCTACTTTTAGAAAGGGTTAAATCTGTATAGGGAAATGGTAAAACAAGAATGTCTCCTTTCACAAATCTTTCCAAGCTTCATCTTCCTCTTTTGTGTTCCAATCCTTGGCAAGAACTCTCTCACTAGCTATCATAGACATCATTGCTTCACCCACCTTCTTTAAAGGCCTTAATTCTATTTTATTTTTATAAACAATTACACTTATTTTAGATCCTTCTTGAAATCCATTAGTTCTAGCATCACTAGGGATGCAAATCTGTCCTTTTTCAGTTATTTTCACAGTTTTTATTTCTTGGATTTCTTCTCCCATTTTTGCTCCTTATTCTTATAAGTAAGATAAGTAAGAATCTTTATTTAAATCTTTCTATTCATTCTAAATCATATTTTTCAATTAGAAAATACTTAGGTCCATCCTTGTTTAATTCGCTTTTTATCAGGCTAAAGCTATCAACCCAAAACTCTTCATTTTTAACTTTAATACTTTTTAAAACTTCTAGAAATTTTTCCTTGTCTTTTACAAATTTTACCCTTCCTAAAGTCATATGAACACTAAACCTTTCATCTTTCTTAAACAAACTCCCAAGTTTTAATTCTACCTCCGAATGTAAATTAAAAATCTCCTTTCCATTCTCTACTCCAATATGAATCACATTAACCCTCTCTTCGCTTGGATACCAACCTAGTTCAACTAAGGCTAATCTAAATTTCTTAAATTTAACGTAGCTTAATGCTTCTTTTATAATGCTTAATTTATCTTCACTAACCTCGCCAAGAAATTTCAAAGTCACATGAATCTGTTTTTTGCCCACCCATTTAACCTTGGCAAATTCATTTCCTATTTTTTTCTCTATATCATATAATATTTCCTTTATGTTTTCAGGCAATTCTACTGCTATGAATAATCTCATAATTAAATAAACTCGCCAATTATTTTTTTTCCAAGGTTAATCGTCATATTATTAATATCTTTATCGGGATTTATCTCAACTAGGTCTATTTTTCTCAAATTTTTCATCATTTTTATTCTTTTCAAAAAATAAAACAATTGTTGACTTGTTAATCCATTAACTTCCCTGTACCCCGTTCCAGGAGCAAAAGCAGGATCTAACACATCTATATCGATGCTTAAATACAAGCCATCAAAAGCTCTTGCATTTTCCATAACTATATCACAAACATCTTCTTCATTTTTAAAAACTTGATCAACCGTAAAAGATTTAATTCCGTTTTTATCTAAATATTCTCTTTCTTTTTTATCAATCACTCTTATTCCGACCAAAATTAAATTTTCTTTTTTTAAAATGCCTTCTTTAATTAAAAGATAAACCCAATTTTCATGATTCAAAAATTCTTCCGGATAAATGTCGGGGTGCGCATCAAACATTATTATTCCTGGATTTTTAAATTTCTTGCTAAATCCTTTAAAACCACCATAACTAATACTATGATCTCCACCAACTAAAATATCTCCACCAGCATTAGAAATATTATCCATTGCCTCATCTATATTTCCATTAGAAACTCTAACTTCTCCGATATTTAGTTTTTCGCCAGCGTTTTTCTCAAAAAGGCTGTCGGAAGCTTTTTCACAACCAAGATTCGTTCCTAAACACCCACCACTAAACTTAACTTTTAAGATTTTCATAGAATTTGTTTAAAGAAGGTGGTTTTTAAGTTTTCTTATATTATTTTACACATAGGCCGTCTTGGCCAGTTTATTCAATTCTACATTTTTCTTCCTAATTGGTTCTAACAATCTATTTATCTCGAAAGCCAAAGCAAGTTTTAAATCTAAAGGATGTAACTCTTTTTTCAAAAACTTTTCCTCAATTTCTTCATAATTTTTAAACTCTAAATCACCACCATATTTTTTATCCCTTTTTATAATAAATTTTTCTTTTTTATCATTCTTAATAACCAGTACAACATATTTCAAAAAAGCCAACACCCCATTATCCTCAATAACACCAACTTCACAATACGCTTTCTTAATTTTTTCAATAACTGTTTTCTCATCATCCAACAAATCAATTTTGCTGCTTTCAATAGAAGAGCTCATTTTTCCACCCTCCAACCCAGGAATCATTGGAGTCATAACTTCAACTCTTGGTTTATATCCTATCTTAGGTAAATTCTCCCTAGCAAACATAAGTATTTTTCTTTGATCTACCCCACCATACTGAATATCTGCATCTAAATAAACTTCATCAACAGATTGCATAATTGGGTATATTAGTCCAGAAAGTTTAGGATTATCTCCAAATTTTACAACCTCAGAAGCAGATCTTTTACAATCGTTTATGGTCGCAAAAGTGGATATTTTCAAAACATCTAAGATATATTCTTTTTTTAATTGAAAATCAGATCCTTTAACAATATTGAAGTTTTTTATATCAACACCAATAGATTTAAACATCAAAGGTATCACGTTTTTATAATAAACATACCTTTTTTCTAATAAATCCCAGGGCGTATTATCTAATGCTCCATGTAAATCCGCCAATAACAAAGTTACTTTAAATCCTGCCCTTAAAAAATCAGCTAATTTCAAAACCCAGATAAAATACCCGATATGTGGTCTTCCGGTTATTGCGGTACCTAAATAAACATGGGGTTTCTTCTTTTTTTTTAAAAGTTCAACCAGCTCTTTTTCTTCAACAATTTCTTGTGTGTTCCTCTTAATTAGTTCCAACTTATCCATACAAATTATAAATCTTAAAAACTTTATAAAATTATCTAACCAAAAACCAATAGCTTTTTAAAGGTATTATCTGCCAAAGAAACAATATGAGACAATTTTATGTTAGCAAAGACAGTATTGGTCTTATAAGGACAGCATATAGCACTTACGAAGGTAGTCAAGTTCTTACAGATTACCGGAATGATACTACCCCGGGAAAAGTAGCAAGGGGTATTCAAAATAACAAAAAACAGCCAGATAGGTTAGAAGACAAAGTTTCACCCGCCCAAGTAACTACACCCTAATTTATATCTTTTTTCTTATAACTTATATTAATGGAAGAAAAAACCCTATTCAAGATATCGCTAATTTGTTCTTTATTAGGTTTATTAATTTTGTTTACAATTTCAGACTCGATAGAAGTTAAAGAATATAAAATCAAAGATATAACCC
>Ga0209542_10010567_pt1 | contig 16604 bp, 20 predicted proteins | sample RifCSPhighO2_01_FD_184028 | JGI IMG/M metagenome (GOLD analysis project Ga0209542, IMG submission 184028) | Soil microbial communities from Rifle, Colorado - Rifle CSP2_plank highO2_0.1 (SPAdes) (version 2) | ecosystem: Environmental > Terrestrial > Deep subsurface > Rock core/Sediment ...
CCACAGATCCATATTCGACCCGCAAAAACTGACAGAAACAGAAAATATAGACCCGAAAAAGATAATAGAGCTATATGCGTACAATTGCGACTTCGGCTATAACATAGAAGTCGAGTCCATCGGCACGACGATATGTAGCGGTGGCAATGAATGTACAGGCTTCTGCAACTCCGTATGCGGGCTTGACGGCAGCAACATAGACATGTCAACCGTCGGCACGCTCAACGGAAACTGCGGCTGTAACATAGAAGTATTCGGCGATAATTTCTGCCAGTGCAAGAAGCCCGGCGGTGACTGGCAAAATTCCTACAAATGGCATTATGGATACGAACCCACGTCGGCTAGCAATAAACAGTCTAGGGCCGAATTTCCAACGGCAGTAGGTATAGACGGCACTGTCATACCCGCTACGCTGACAATAAACTCGTATGATACGGTGCTCACGCGCCTTACTTGTGTCACGGCAAAGGCGTATGAAATAAAATCAAAACAGAGTGTGACCCTGAACACCGGAGGCTTCGCGTCGCAGATATTCGAGAGGCTTGATCCGCAGGATACCCATGTATGCTTATACGATCCGACTTCCAATCCCCTGGAATGCAGATATTTTCCTGGTGTGACTTTTGAGAAACTGACATTGCCTGAGACCAGTAAGATTACCGTGACCGCGTATCCCGCGAAGCGGGTCGCGACGTGCGACGAAATAAAGGCAAGTCCATCCATCATAGCTGGCGTGAATGACAATGTAGCAACTGTGGTGCTATGTTCAACGTGATTATATGAAAAACAAAAAAGGTTCCTCGATGCTTGAAGATATCGGATGGACATTAATAGTACTTGTAGTATTCGAAATCCTCGCAATTATAACAATAGTAGTATACTGGCAAATGTCTGTACCCGGATCGGACGCCGAATCCATATCGTATTCCGTAGAGTTTGTTCAGGTATACAACAAGCCTTATATGCTGGCTGAAGTGCTTGCGCATACACAGCTCACAGACAGACAGTTCCTTGAGCAGGCGATCGAGATATCTGCCGCCGGCTCGGTTGAAGGAGCGAGCGCCACGTCGTTGCCAGTCGGCGTGAAAGATTTTGTGCAGAGCTACATAAATTCGTATACCGTAAGGAACTACGAAATATCGATCTCACGTGACAACAATGAAATAATTACAATAGATAACAAAATTCTGAAGTGCGGCGCGAATTCCGAAGGGTTTTGCAGAAGCAAGATAATTTTTGGCTCGACTTGTGACGTTGGCTACGTCGAAATAAACGACAACGGCGCGTGCGGATTCACAGAAGCGTGCTGCTCTTACAATCCAGCAACATACGCTGCCACGGTGGGCACACAAAAAAACATAGCAGTCGTATCATGCGGGCCTAACCAGGACGGTGTATGTTCGCAGGGAAGAACACCAGGCTCCAGGTCAATTCCGAAACGTGGTGGTAACATATGCGACTACGGAGAAATTTTGGTTAAAGATCCCGTATGCAACACTGCAAACAACGGCGATACACTGCTGTGCTGCGCAACGGATACGGTAGAACCATCCGTGGTTGCTGGCCTGTCGACAAGGTCCGTTGTGCCACTATTGTATAAAAATTTGGTAGTAGGCACACTTGAGGTGACAATCAAATGAGGAACCGAACTGAAATATCCGCGCGCCCGAAAAATGGGAACCAATTCATATATCATGGTCGGTCCAAGGGTGTCGGAACTACTATAGGCAGCATATTGATGATAGTAACATTTCTGATGTTCTTTGGTGTTTTCCTATATATGGCTAACGTACATACGCAGGTGAACACCAAGCTGAATTTCGAATCCTTGCAGCTGCTGAGGCTCAAATCAACATTCGATACATTTAATCAATCTCTGGGCATGACGTGGTACATATCAACCGTGCAGGCAATATTCAAGACTGTTGACGACAGCGTAGGTTGCGGCATAGACGACGGGCGCGTACCTGAAGGATATTGGCTGAGCAACGACCCCAGCCAGCCGCGAACCAAAGACGTCATACCAACGGCAGGAAAATACAGCACGTTCGGCATACATCCATCTGTCTGCTATCCGAGCGACAATGACGTAACAAATTATATCAGAAAAACTCTCTTGGAAGGCGGCTACCTCAACCTGGAAAATCCGGTTGACGTCGACCGCGTCAGGATAGCGCTTCCGATTAACGAAGAAACCAAACAGGTAGATTCGTCTATCCAGATTACCTTGGATGACGAGGGCGTTAAGTCAAAATTCACACAGCAGGTTAAGGCGGAAATTAACTCCGGAACAGGTACGATAGATCAAATAACGGAGAATTTCAATTCTATAGAAACGTCGCTAAAGCAGATGGTGAACAGCGCGAAGATCAATGTAGTCGTCATGCTCACGTTCGCCGAATCTATGCAGACGACAAACGCGGTGACGTCGTACGGCCCGCTTATACAAAATAAAGATGCCTACCAGAGCCAGATTGCGCCCATAATAAAAGGCAGCCTTCAATTTTCCACGCTGCCTTCGACAACCGCGAGTAATGTGCGCATTAAAACGGAACTTAACGCGTCGAGCGCCAAGACAATAGGCGTCCTGAAGGAGCCGGGCAGCGGGCTAGTGCTTCACTACACGGCGACAATAACTTATACGGATGCTTCGACGGATGCGTCGTCAAGTCCACTAGTGGGCATCCCGTGGCCGACCGCAAGCAGGCGGATATCCAGCTGCTACGGACCGAGGTCAATTTCGCTCGAGGGCGCGACCCAGTTCCATCAGGGGATTGATATAGCGCCCAATTCTGAAACAGGCGAGGAAATTTTTGCGGTTATGGACGGAACTGTGGAAAATGTCGTGACTGGCTGCCAAATAGATGACGAGCTATGCGGGGGCAGGGCAGGGAACAGCGTACTGATAAATCACGGAACGTTTTATTCATTTTATGGCCATATGGAATCCGTTTCAGTGCAGGTCGGCCAGAATGTTGTGGCGGGTGAAATAATAGGAATCATGGGAAATACGGGAACATCCGACGGTGTCCACACACACTTCGAGATAAGGACAGATACAGTGACACGCGTAAATCCCTGCAGCTTCATAGACTGCTCGGAGTCTACGGGCGAAGTGTGCGGTGCGGGCTCTCTGCTCACAGACACGGGCGGGGCATATTACTATCACGATATGAACACAAACACATTCACCAGGCGCCCCATATCACTCACATATTCGCTGCAGGACTACGTGCCCGCGCTTGATTGCCAGCAGCTGGCGGCAGCCGGGCAGCCAATATTCTTCAACTGGCAATCAAGCAGTGATATGGCGTGCTGCGCAGGCTTTTTATTTTCGTGCAACGCAGACATACCGGATCTTGCTAGCAGCAATAGTCTTGTCAGCGGCCAGTCAATGAGCGAACAGACGACGCCGCAGAGTACGTGCAACGGCAGGCTGAGCGGACAGGAACTCAGATGCACGTCCAGCGGGTTCGAGCTGGTGTAAGCATGGGCAAGGTTGGGGATTTATTTTGACGCAGCTGCCAAATGGGATCTTCCCAAAAGTTGAATGAAAAGTTCCCGAATTTATTTATTGAAACGAATAAGCCGCCAGGAATCCTGTAAACCGACAGGGTCTGTGAGCCAAAAACACTCATTCAAGTTTCACGATGCTCCGCCAAAGGCATTGACATGTTTGGCTCTGTAGAAACCCTATGAGAAAACCAGCAGGAAGGGTACTTGGAAGAACTTCGTTCTTCCTGTACATGTGAAGCTTCGCTTCACAATGTATTGTGTTGTCACAATACCCTTAACTAAGCATCATTGCAGATATGCAATGATGCTCCTGCTGGTTTTCATTGAGCATTTCTACAGAGCTACATGTTTCTATTTATAACGGAATGAACAATACAACAAATATGTCCAAGGGAATTTCGATAGCGATAGAAACAATAATTTATCTTATACTAGGAATAACCGTTCTGTCTGTGCTGCTCTTTTTCTTCCTGACACAGGCGGGACCGGCGCAGGACCAGTTCAGGCTTGAGGCCGACAGGAATAGATACTGTGGCAGCTACGTCAGCAAGGATCTTCTGTGCAAAGGCAGCAACAGTGGGCCCGTGAAAATAGGGGCCGAAGTTCTCGAGGGCATAGGAAAGGCGTGCGGCGAGCTTAACATGCGGTTTACTTTTAATTATAAAGGCTGTGATAGTCCAGGGTCGCCTGCAGGCCTGGAATGCATAAAGAACTGCTGCCTGACGTGCCCTAAACCATAAATGAAATGGATCGACCGTTTCCAAATCTTATCAAAGCGAACCGGCTCGTATTCCTGTTTACATTCTTAAAGTCTTGACGACAAATTTTATCTAAGACAAACATTACCCAGAGTGTGTTCATCTGGCTTCCATCTTCCCACAAAGAAGATGTAATCAAAGTTATGCAAAAAACCAGAGACAGGCCGCAAACGAGTGTTTATATGGCAGAAGAACAGAAACGAAATAGAGCAGCAAGAGACGACAACGTGGTCTTCGTAGGAAAGAGCATTGTTTAGGCAAGCTCCCTAATAGAAGCCATCGATGGCATATGTCCTTGCTGTGGTCACGCAGCTCAACAGCGGGCAGAGTGAGGTGCAGATAAAGGCGCGCGGCCAGTCCATCTCGAAAGCTGTGGATGTTGTTGAAATAGTAAAGAACAAGTTCATGCCTGATATAAAAATAGCATCGATAAGCATAGGAACAGATGAACTGGAAACGGAAAAAGAAAAAATAAATGTCTCCAGAATTGACATACTGATAAGGAAATAGGATCAAGGCAACGGCAAGCCGAGCCTGACTTTCCTTCGCCCTTAATTTCGGATAACTATACATGGAAAACCAAAGATTTTTCTGTATAGTTACCAAGGTCGTAGTATCGCCCTAAACCTTGGATAACTATAAATACCATGTTTCTCCATAAGATATTAGATTAAAATGAGCAACTCGAAAGGCATGGAACTTCCTATAAACATGATAGTTGTCATTGCTATCGCCGTGCTCGTGCTTGTTGTCGTCGCGGCGTTCTTTGCTGGACGATTAGGCGCCGGAACTAACGATATAGCATTGGAAAGTGCGTTTAACAATGGCTGCACAACACTAAGAGCTGTATACAATTGTGATTACACTAGGGCTGGAGACGTGAAGGTTCGTAACTATGCTCCACCAGGTCAAACGGCCCCCACTGAAGGATGGTCATTCGGAGGGTCTGGTGGCAGCATATGCGACAGAAAGGGCCTTGCAGATCCACAGTGCGCTATAGCATGCGGTTGCGGTACTCCTTGATTCTTATTTGATCCATCTACTCAGTGAGCTTTGCTCTTTCTTGTTTTCTGTTAATTTCTTTAGGGCGTTTGTTATCCGCTCACTCGAAAAATCGTGTTCATCGCACATCAACTTCACTATTTCCTCTTCGTCGGGCTCATTGAATTTCAGGTCGTAATCGGTTACGGGCGGATTCTTGAAGAAATCGAATATCTGCTCCTTACTTACAGAAAAGTCCCACGGCAGGCCTTCGAAAACATTATTGAGCGTCTTCTTGTCCTTGACGCAGTCTAGCGCCTTCTTCGGTCCGTAGCCTGTTATGCCGCCGGGATTGAAGTCTGTGCCTATCAGCATGCCGACAAGTATGAGCTGGTCGTGGCTTATGCCTAGGTTTTTTAACACATTTTCCAATACAAGTGTTTCGGGATTAATATTGACGATCTGGTTGCCCCTTTTCTTCTTGCCGCTTATTGACAAATTGCGCACAAGACGGGTCGCTCCAAATAGAAGTGTGTCATAGTCCTGTGAAGCCGCGCAATACGCATCCCCTTGCTTGACTATATGGGCGCACATGGCCTCGCCCTCGCTCGGCGCCTGCACAAACGGCAAACCCATAGCCGTTAGCAGCTTCTTGCTGTCGTCTATGTACTCGTGCGTTATGGTTGTCGAGCGCTTCGCATGCTTGCTTGCGGCTTCGTAATCTTTGCGTTCAAGCGCGGCGCGCCATTCTCTTAATGCTTCGGCACGTACGTCTCGCCGGCCCTGCAATACTGCCTTGAATTCAGGCGGCTTGCCGTCAAACACGTAGACAGGCTTGACGCCTGCTTCCATGAGCTTTAGTGTCCTATAATATAGACCACTAAGATGGGAAGTAACATGATCGTGGCTGTCCTTCAGCGGAGTGCCGTCTTGCTGCCTGATAATGCTTAGAAATTGGTATATCCAGTTGTAGGCGTCTATGGCGACCACTTTGTCGAAAAAATCCTCGACCCCGGCAATTTCACCTGAGACAAGCTGTGTAAGTTGGATTCCCATAATTATATCCTATAGAATATACGACTGGAACCCATAAAAGGTTTAAGAAATGTAACATTTATTACAATAAACTATGACAGTTTACGAAGTTACCCGCGATAGGGACGCACCGGATTCTTCTGAGGCAAAGACCATAACCGGAAGGATGTCAGGCATATGTGCAGATATTCTCCGAAAAAAAGGCTATACAGTTGAACATAGCGAAACTATCACAACTTTCATTACTGATAGGCCGGTCAGTGCTTTACATAGAAAGGTTCTCGATGCACTAATAACATTCCCGTATAAGGTTACGGATGCCCCACAGTAAATCTAGGATTAATTACTTCTCCGGTACTTTCACTTCAGACAGGCGGCGCAGATACTCCTGAAGCCTCTTCACTTCCTTCTCCACTACGGCGGCGGCTTTCTTCGTTTTCTGGTCGTTTTTCAACACATTCAGCTCTGCCAGCGTTGAAATTATTTCCTTCTGCAGCTTTAGCATAAGCGCGTTCCTCATGCCTTCTATGAGGTCGCCTTCCAGCCTTGCGTAGACCTTCCTGTCGCCGCTTCGGAATTTCTTGATTATTCCTATTATCTCGAGCAGGTCCAGCGACAACGATATGGATGCCAAGGAATACCCGGTCTGCTTAGTAAGCTCGTCCATGCTCATCGGATGGCCGGCCACGAGAAGTGCGGATATTATTCTACCATGCACTTCGCTGTATCCCATTGACGCAGCCACGGCCGCGAACGTTGAATGAATCTTATCTTCGCCTTCCATGTTTAGCAGTTGTAAACAATATTCTTATAACCATGTCAAGGACTCCGGCGTTTGTCAAGGTTCAAGAATGCGAAGTTTTAGCGGCTGTTTTTGGCGTCCTGTACCAGCCTTTTGGCTTTTTCAAAATAGAATAAATGACGGAGCCGGTTTGTACGAAAATGAAAGCAAAGAACGTGACAGGAAATAGTGCAATGTCATCCGAATCCAGCGTTAATACCGATGACAGGCATATCAAGAATCCAAGGACCGTAACCGAAAGGAAAAGGTAGCTCCCAAAGACGATGCCCAGTGCCAAAAATAACAGGGACAAGGGCGCCACGATCCCGACCAGTGAAATGAACGTGAAAATTATAATATCATGGGCGTGGATACGTTTCTCCCATTCCATCATCACCCGCTCACACCCAACGTTCCATCTTTGCTGTTGCTTGATATACCACGATAATTTTGACGGTACCTGTTCCATCGTAGAGGCGTTAACAAATCTGGCCTTCTTATTCATAGAATAAAGCCTGAAAGTCAGGTCCAAGTCCTCCGTCAGCGCGTTCCTGAAACCGCCGACTTTTTTCAGCGTATTTTTGTATATGGCGAAGTTCCTGCCTGGAACAAAAGTTGCCCCTGTGAGTTTGTAAAGTCCCGACTGAATTTTTATAGTAAGTGAGAAATATAGACGCGCCACCCTCGAAATGTAGCCGCCTTTGTTATGTGGCATGCTGGAGCCCGAAGCAATTTCATTGCCATTCAATCCGGAGCATACTTTCTCTACAGTATCCTTTTTGACAATCGAATCTTCGTCAAGGAAATAGAGTATTTTGCATGATGCTTTTTTAACTGCGGCGTTAAGCGCCGGACCTTTTCCAATTCCAGCGTCTTTGACCGTCTTATTCGCGTATTTTCTTGCAATTTTGAGCGTTTTAGCATCGCTAGAAACAACGATTATTTCCAGCTTAGGTCTTTTGACCCTCTTTAATTTCATTATCGTATCGCGGATTGAACTTCCATCTTTTGCGGCTATTATGACAGAAACTTTCGGCAACTTCCTGATAACCGGTTTTTCCTGTGGCATGTTAATGGAAACGAGCATCAAAGCGTACGCAAAGTCTATAGTTAACACTACTGCCCAAATAACAAACTCAATCATTAGAAAACATTGTATTCGGCAAAATAAAAGGAAAACATATCGAAACTTTTAGGGTTATTATCACATCTTCTTTGCATCCCGAGAGAAGATGGGATCCAGATCGAGAGGTCAATGTTCATCTTGGATAGTACTTGTCAGCGTCTTGAAAAAATTAGGATACGGATCGAATTTGCTCTAGATCAGCGTTACGTCGCCGGCTTCAACCGATCCAATTCCTTCCAGGGCCCGTATTTTCTCTTCTATATCGCCCGCACCCACCTTGTCGTCGAAAACCAAGAGCACTTCAAGCATGACAAGACCGAAAGCCACCGGGTTCTCAACTATCTGCTTTACGTCCGCTGCGTCATTTATACGCCTTTTTAGGTCGTTCAAATCGACATCCGTGCTTTCCGGCATGATACGAAGTGTCATAGCTACTTGGCCCATTTCAAATCCCTTTCTTGAAAGAAAGGTCTTTGAGAACCCCAAAGAATATATTATCGTTTTGGTTCGTTGTCACTCACATTATCCCTCTTTCGTTTATTGCTGCTCATGGCCCCTTGAAGCCGCAATCCGGGCATATGTATACAGTGCTCTTTAGCCTGCACTTGCTGCACCGAACTATCTGGCTTTTCAGGCACGAAGGGCATTTAAACTTTGCAAAGTTGTCCTCTGAAAGCAGGCTGTCATTACAAGATGAACATTTCATGGTTATCAAACCTAATCTTCAATCAATATCTTTTTAAACTAACCTTCAATAATCATTCAATTGGTACGCCTCTGGTAAGCCTCTGTAGTTAATACGGAGATAGTTTAGTCTGGATAGAATGTGAGCTTGCGGACAGCCCTTTCGCCTCTAATGACGCACAAAGTGCGTCTGTGGAAACGAAAGCGCTGGCGGAAAGAACGCCAATGGCAATTAGCTCATGACACGGGTTCAAATCCCGTCGGGGGCATGACTTCTGGTATAATGATAACCTTTTTATATCATATGATATAAATAGTATATCATGACGATGATAGAGGTTCTTTCAGAGATATACACAAACGAAGGCGTGCATATACGCGAACTGTCACGGAGGCTTAAGTTGAGCATGCCTGCCGTGAAGAATCAGATTGACAAGCTGCTCAAGGAAGGTCTCATAACCAAAAAGCGCGAAGGCAGAAATCTGAAGCTTTATATCAACAGGAAAAACAGGAACCTGACACCATATCTATATCAAATAGAAGCCACGCGGCTGAAGAGGCTGCCGAAATCAGTCGGCGACTCTATTTTCGACCTCATTTCTTCGCTGGAAAACAAGCCGCTCATGGCGATAGTCTTCGGCTCGTATGCAAAAGGGACATTCACAAAAACAAGCGACCTTGATATCATGCTCGTTTTTAACAAACCAACTGAAGAAATAGAAAAAAAAGCCAAATTGGTAGGCAGCCGTCACAGCATCAACCTGGAGCCTGTATATCTTTCGTGGGACAGCTTCAGTAAAAAGTTTTTTGACGAGAAGGATGCTTTTATGAAGGAATTAAAGGGAAACAGGATAATTGTCACAGGTATAGAATACTGGAGAGAGCTTGAAAATGAAAAAGCCTGACTGGAGAACATGGCTCAGAAATAAGGCAGAATGCAGGAAATGGTACTATTATTATAGGAAAAACGGCATGCTCAAGAAGACCACTTTCAAGCCGGATAACTTCATGAAAAAAGCAACCCACAATATGGACTTCTCGAACTGGGTTCTTGAAAAGCACAAAGACGAAATACCGGCTGTTTTTGGCAGCCAGAAATTCTACGACTGGGTTATCGTGGGCTACTACTATGCGGTTTATCACGCTTCGCTCGCACTCATTGCCTCAAAGAGGTTCGAATCGAAATCGCATTTCGCCACATTGTCAGCGATAATTCTTTTCTTTTACCATGAGAAAAAGATAAGCAAGGAAGATGTAGAGACCGTGGCCGAGAGCATAGGAACAACAATCACGAAGGATGATATAGAAATAATCATAGACTCCAAGAGCCTCAGGGAAAGGGCAAGCTACAATGTCGGCTACGAATTTGATGAGATCCTCGTCAAGCGTGCTCAGGGCAATGCCGTCAGTTTCATGCAAAAAGCCCGTAGCGTGCTTGATATAACGTCGGGGGCATTAAATTAAACCAAGGTAAAATGGGGCCAAGGCAAGTCCGATCAGAACCAAAGCTACTATAGACCTGTTACAGGATTGGATCGACTTCTGGAAAAATTCGTCTTGTTTTATATCAGAAAATAAGACTTTGGCGTAGAATGTAAATGCCAGTAAAAACAATAACATGTAGTGTGGCATGTAAAACAACACGACGTAGATAAATGAAAGTAACGCCATAATAAATTCAGCTCTCACTAATTTCAAACTCCCTTGATAACCAAGCTTTATTGCGGTTGTTTTGAACATTGATTTTTTATCAGATTTTATGTCTCTCATCTCCTGCGTCGTGCAGACTATTGAAGAAATAAAAAATGCTGGAATAGCCAAGAGTATAAGATTCATGTTATCGGGCTTACCAATTATGTAGGCACCGGCAAAAAGAAAAGACATGAAAATTCCGTGAACCGAAATGTCTAGGATGAATTTTTCTTTGAATCTGAAAGGCGGGCACGAATACAATACAAAAACAATGTAAATTGCTAATACCACGTAGGAGACCTCCAAAGGTAGCAAGATCGCGCATAGTGCAAAAATTGCCAAGGATAATAATATACAGAAAATCATTGCGTGGCTCTTTTTTATCAGGCCCATGGCTATGAGATTTTTTGTCTTCGGGTTCTTACTGTCCGATTTCGCGTCAAAATAATCGTTTATTGCAAAGCCAAAGGATTCGAAGAGAAAGAAGGCGATAATGAATAGAATTAAGTTTCCGAGACTCTCGCCGATTACGGGTCTTGAAATAACATAACCTGCTGCAACCACAAGTAAATTTAGTATCCAGTCGTTCCATCTCGTGAGCTTTATAAACAGGCGTGTTGTTTCCATTTATAGTTATTGTTTATTTATCTCAAATTTAAACTAAATAGTAGAAATACTATTTGGATTTTAGACAAATGTGATAAAGATGGCGTTAAAGATATCAGTCGTAATACCAACGCTGAACGAGGGCAAGTACATAGAGACCACGTTGTTCCACGTAAAGCAGCTCAAGCCTTATGAGATAATAGTGGCTGATTCGCACTCTGAAGATGATACTGTAAAAATAGCGAAGAAATATGGCTGCCGTGTTATTCAAGCCAAGAGAGGCGCGGCCTCATACGGCCGCAACGCCGGCGGACTTGCAACTAGAGGGGACGTCATACTTTTCCTTGACGCTGACTCTATAATTTTTCCTAACCTTCTTGAAATATTAAAAAAAGATTTCAAAAATAAAAAAACCGTTGGATGGACGTGCACAATATACGGGTTCACCCCAAGCTGGAAAGAACAGATACTTTACAACATGAGCAACAATATCGTGGATTTTCTCACAACCTACGTAAAGAAGCCGCACGCGCCCGGAATAGCCATAGGCGTCAGGAGAAGCGCTTTCCGCGCCGTGCATGGCTTTGACGAAAATCTGAAAGTCATGGAAGACCATGATTTTGCGATGAGGGTAGGGAAGCTTGGCGCATTCAAGTTCTCGAGAGAGACGTGTGTTTATACATCGACGAGGCGGATGGACAAATGGGGCGGTTTCGGCCTGATAAAGAAATACTCACGCATATATCTGAAATATTTCATAAACAAGAAGAAGTTCGAGAAGAATATAAGGAAGATACAATACGAAGTTATCAGGTAAGCAACCAAGGAGAAACACCTTCTGTGTTCTTACTAGAAACTCCCTTATCCTCCGCTCATGCTCAGAAGTAAGCTAGCAATATGTCTATTCCGTAATACCCCGCGTACGCCAGTACAAGCGAAAAAACTATTTTGCCCGCCAGCATTGAAATGAACAGTCTCTTTACGTCGTATTTTATTATTCCGCAGAATATGACGACAAAATCATCCGGCAATGGAGACACGGCGAAAAGAAATATTATAACTGGGCCAAGTTTCCTGTCGAACCATTTTTTAATCAGTCTATTCAACTTTAGTTCAAATTTACTTTTTACCCTGCTTTTCTTCTTTTTCTTCAATCCATAGCTTATCCCGCGACCTATCGGGTAGCCTATCATCTCGCCTATCGCGGCGCCGGTCCCCGCAATTATCCCTACCCAGAACGGATTCAGCAACGTACCGGCTGCTATAGTAAAAAGAAAAGATGGAACTGGAAAGAAAAGCGAGAGCGAACTAACCAAGGATCCGAGGAAAGCACCAAAATACCCGTACTGGCTAACGAGTTGCATGAAGAACGCGGCGTCGAGCATGAAATTACTTTGGATGAAATACTTAAATGGTTAGACGGCAAGATACGTAATATGGAGTTACCGCTTCTGCTGCTGCAATCTTTCTGGTTCATTGCACCTGCTTATGCCGCTAATGCATTTCCGCCTTTGATGCGAGGCAAAATTCCCATAGATGGTCGTGCGAAGTGGCGCGGAGCGCGGCTCTTTGGCGACGGGAAAACATGGGAGGGCCTGCTGGGCGGAATAATCTTCGGGGTTTTCATAGGCTCGCTGCAGATTTATGGCCAGTCTTATCTGCCGCCTCTTGGTCTGGTAGAGATGACGTTCCCAATAGTCTTCATGCTGACAATAGGCACTATGGCGGGCGACATTGGTGGCTCTTTCGTAAAGAGGCGAATGGACATGAAACGTGGGGAAAGCGCACTGTTCTTGGATCAGCTAGGCTTTCTGCTCATGGCATTCCTTTTTGCTTTGCCATTTTACATACCGAGACTTGACATGATGGTAGTGCTTGTCCTCCTAACGCCTATCATACACTGGCTATCAAATATCTTAGGTTACTGGATACATGTAAAAAGAAATCCGTGGTAAGCCTTTTCTTTTGAAAAAAGAAAATCCTTAAGGGAAAAGAAAACATATTACTAATCTGGCTCACTAGCGTTCACTACTCTTTGTACATATCTTTCTTTTTTGACTTGTAAACTTCAGAAGAGCCGTATTTTATTATACCGTCGCTTATTTTGTCCAGTGCCTTGTAGAGGTTTGCTGCACGCGAGTATTGTCCTGTTTTAGAATAAGCGCCGCCTTTCGATTCTCCTATAGGACCTATATTTCTATTATGATCCTTTAACGTGGCTGAGATTCTTTTGTGCAACTCAGACCTTATTTCCAATGGCAAATCTCCGATCCTGTTGCCTACTATTTTCAGTGCGACCTCTATGTCGTCGTCCGTTGCATCAGCAGGATTTTTGATAGTTTTGAATTCTGACGTGCCGTCCAAATTCAATTCTCCTTGGTTGAGTCCCATCATTAGGCAGTACGAAAGGTTGCAGTTGGTTATTCGCGTGTTTTTGGCCTTTACTTCGTCAAACCTAGCCATTTCTATCTTGCATTTATCAAAAACCGTATTCTCCATCTCCGCCCCGAAGAAACTGACAAAAAATATCTCGCAGTTTATGAATTTTGCGCCTTTTAGGTTGGAAAATCTGAATTGTACATAATTTATCTTTGAATTCCTGATAACCAAGCCGCTAAAGTCCTGGTCGTTTAATTCTGCAAATTCGAGAAGGATCTCGTCAAATTCTTTCTTGCCCTTCTTTATCTCTTCTAGAAGCTCGTAAGAATACAGGTGTTTCATGATTAAATTAAGACTAAAAATAGATTAAAGGATATAAAATATAAGTGTCCTATTGATAATCATGAAAGCATCGATAATCCTGCCTGCGTATAATGAGGAAAAACACATAGGCGGCGTGATCGAGAAAATACCTGACAAATACGAGATAATCGTTGTTGACGATGGGTCGACCGACAGGACAATGGAAGTTGCGAAGAAATACGGGTGCACATGCGTGAGGCTGAACAGAAACATGGGAAAGGGCTTCGCATGCAGGACAGGGGTAAAAATTGCATCGAACAAGAATATAGTTTTTATCGATTCTGACGGACAACTGGATGCTGGAGAGATACCGAAGATGCTTTCTGCCTTACGGAAGTGCGATCTGGCCGTCGGGACGAGAAACATGAATGGCATACCGGTGCAGCGCAGGGTATCGAATAATTTTGCCAAGCTCTTAATGTCCAGAGCAGCAGGAAGGAAGATGGGTGATGTTTTGTGTGGGTTCCGGGCCATAAGGAGAAGCGACTTTTCCAGCCTCGGCCTCGTCAAGAAACGGTACGAGATAGAGGTGGAGATGATAATAAAAGCCGTCAAAAACGGGCTGCAAATACGCGAAGTGCCGATAAGCGTGCGGTATGGAATCGGCTCTTCCATGCCTGTAAAAGACAGCCTCAGCGTTACGTCTTATATTTTAAATCAGGCACTACACAAGTGATAGCATGTATAAACAGGTAATAGTAATTAGATCCGATTTAAAAATGAGCCGAGGAAAGGTTGCGGCCCAATCATCGCACGCAGCTATTTCTGCAGCCGACAAAGCCGATAAAAAAATACTTGCCGCATGGAAAAAAGAGGGGCAAAAAAAGATCGTGCTGAAAGTCAAAAGTGAACTCGAATTGCTGGAAATCAAGGCCAAGTGTGACGGCCTGAAACTTCCCGTCTCGCTGATTATTGACGCCGGATTGACTGAACTGACTCCAGGCACCGCGACGGCAATTGCAATCGGGCCTGACAAAGAGGAAAAAATAAATAAAGTTACAGGATCGTTGCCGCTCCTGAGGTAATTTGCATTTTAGTGTGATCCAAACAATGGTTCGGGATTATAAATTTGGATCCCCTAAAGCGTCCCAAGAAAAGAACCGTTATAGCGCCTCAAGTAAATATTCTGGATATTATACTTACTTGAGCGCTACAAGTGAACCCACTTGCATGAAATCTTTTGTGGGTTCACTATGTATATTGGAACGCTTTAATAATTTGTATATATATTCTTAGTGATGAAAAGGAAAACAACTGTGTATGTTGCTGTCGCCATTATTTCTCTCGTTCTATACTTGGCCGGCATAATCAGCGGCATAACAATACAGAAATCAGTTTCAGACTCCATGGAGAGCAAGCTCGCGCTGATAAAAAATGACATTGAAAGCCAGCAACAGGAGCTGCTCCTTCTGAACTTGCAGGGGAAAGAGAGCTGCGCGGTGCTTCGTTCTTTATCCTCGATAACTGCCATGAAGCTTGAATCCGTCTCGGACGAGATAAGAAAATTAGAGGACCGACGGAACGACGAGCAGTTCTCGAAAATGAAGGAAACCTATAGCACGCTTTCAATACAGGCGTGGATAGTGATGACGGCCGTGAACAAGAACTGCGACCCGAAGACTGTCCCCATACTGTATTATTATTCATTCCCTTGCGAGCAGTGCCACGAGCAGGAAAGCGTGCTCGAATACTTCAAGTCCATCGACAAGCAAAGAATACTGACATACGCAGTCGATAAGGACGTCAACACCAGCCTAGTCCAGATACTGGTCAAAAGCCACAATATCGGCACGGCGCCCTCAATTGTCTATGGTGACATCATTTATAATGGATTTGTCGACAAGGGCAATCTAAGCGCCGTGGTATGCAATGAAATAAACCTGACTTGCGCCAACCAAACGGAAACATTGTGACACTTCACCTGGGCGCCCCGCATGCCCCACCTTTTTAAGCAATTGCCCTGATATATCTCTAATGGAAGCGTATCTGATAAATCTGGCTATATACCAGGCGTTGCTCCTGCCTATCATCTTTTTCTCTATCCTTTACTATGTCCTGGGATTTACGACATTGTTAGTTTCCATGCCGCGATATAAGTTCCCCAAGATCAAAGACGAGGACCTGCCGAGCGTCACAGTCCAGATACCGGTCTACAACGACCCCGTAGCGATAAGATGCGTCAAGAAGTGCCTCCAGTTCAATTATCCAAAAAATAAATATGATATTATAATGGCCGACGACAGTACTGATGAAATAACAAAAAATATTATAGACGATTTTGCAAGCAGGCACGCGTCGGTCAGGGTCGTGCGCCGCGAAAACAGGAAAGGCTACAAACCGGGGGCGCTCAATCACATACTGCCGCAGACAAAAGGCGATATAATATGCCTGTTCGACTCTGATTTTGTGCCGAAGAAAAATTTCCTCAGGAAACTTGTAGCGCCGTTCGTGCAGGACGAGAACGTCGCCGTGGTGCAGTCCAGGATGAATTTCACCAATTATAACACAAACATAATATCAAAATTCGCCGGCACGCTTCTGATTATGTATCATAACTGCATAATGCCCATAGGCAGCAAACTCAACGCAATATTTTTCTGCGGAACGGGCGGCGCCATAAGAAAAGACATCCTGCTGAAGGCGGGGGGCTGGAACGACAAGAGCATAACCGAGGACGCGGACC
>Ga0209542_10010568_pt1 | contig 16604 bp, 18 predicted proteins | sample RifCSPhighO2_01_FD_184028 | JGI IMG/M metagenome (GOLD analysis project Ga0209542, IMG submission 184028) | Soil microbial communities from Rifle, Colorado - Rifle CSP2_plank highO2_0.1 (SPAdes) (version 2) | ecosystem: Environmental > Terrestrial > Deep subsurface > Rock core/Sediment ...
GTCAAGAATTTAGAAGAGAAAATAAGAAATGCTCTGGGCATCAAGGCCGTTAAACTAAGAATGGAGGGCGGACGTCCCAAGCTGACTATTTTCTTCAATTCCAAAAAAGAAGTTGACGGTTTATTCAAAAAACTTAATCCTTGACAATTGCATAGGTTAGAGGTAAAAAAGCTTAGTTCTTTCAGCACATTTAATAAAGAATAAGGAAGGTCAAAAAGGAGGGTCAAATGACAAAATCAGGGAGGATTATCTTAGCTCTTGCTCTTGGAGGCATGCTCGGCATGTTGGTGGCGTTAGCCGTGCCCCAGATTATTTGGTGGTTCGGTCCTCTGGCCGGCAGTTTGATCGCCGGATTTGCTTATGCTTTGCCTGATATCGTCCGCCATGTCCCGTCAGCCAGCCGAACTGCGTGGCGCAGCTTGACTTACGTGCCGAAAGTAGCCAGAACGACTGGGAAAACCGTTGCATGGATTATCATGGCGATTTTGTTCTCATTTGGTCTTCGACCCAAGATGTCAACAGGCCAAAGATTGATGGTGGCAATCGTGTGGGTATCTCTTACCTCGTTCATGGTGGCATTTTACTTTTGTCGACCTTTCCTATCCCTTGCTATGCCCCCACTTTTGTTCTATGAATTGTTCTTAGGCATCTTGGTTTCTAAAGCGTTGCTAGGAAAATCTCGCGCTTTGCAAGACCCAAAACCAACTCCTCAAGAAAAGCTAGCGGTAAGGAAAAGAGTGCTATTTTACGTAACTCCTTTCGGCACGGTCTTTCTGGTCGGCTGGGGCGTTATCAAGATAATTCCACCCGTAGCGCGCGTTAGCTGGGATTTAGGCCGATTCGTCGTCAGGTTCGCTAAAACCCTCTATATTCTGGTCCACTCCAAAGAATTGGTTTTGGTCAGCATCGATACGGCTCTGGGAGTAGCTGTTACTTACCTGTTTTCCGTCCGTCAAGGCGATCCCTTTCTGGGAGTTGGCCCGACACTCGTTCTCAGCGGCTTCATTTCCGTTTTGCTGGGCTACTTCCTGGATTACCAGATTATCTCCCGGCGCGTCCTTCATCTTAGGAGTCAAAAAATATCGTAAACAAAGTAAGAGCTCGTGGGGAATACCCTCGAGCTCTTTTTAGTTTAGATTAATCAGTTTACGATGTTGATTTTTTTGTCCAAGTGGCTTCAATGATTTTTTGAGGCCATTTTTTTTGGATTTCTTTCATGTCCCGGCAGTCGGCCTTATGAACGGTTGCTCCTCGGTCTTTGGTGATGTAGGCCTTGATTTTTTCTGCCGGTTTGGGAAGACAGCATTTAGCCAAATGTATCTGGATGCCTGTTTGCCCGGCTAAAGAAACAACCATTTCAATTTTCGGCGTTTTCTTTTTCGGTGACCCCAACTTGGCGCGGCGCAGTTTAGGAAAACGAATAATTTCTGCTGTTTTTTTGAGGAAATTTTTTAAACCTTCGGCCGGCGAGTCCTGTTTTAAAAAACTTTTTATTCGGGAACGGGCCAGTCCGGTTTTGACGAATTTTAACCAATCTCGGGAAGGCTTTTGATTTTTATCAACCAGAATTTCCACCAGGTCGCCATTTTTTAAGGGCCGGGAAATTTGGATCATTTTGCCGTTAACCTTAGCGGCTTTGCAGCGGTCGCCGATATTAGAATGAACCATATAAGCAAAGTCAATGGCGCAGGCTCCTTCGGGGAGATCAATCACATCGCCCTTCGGGGTGAAGACAAAGATCCTGTTTTTAAAAAAATCAATTTTTAATCCTTCCAAAAAATCTTTAGACTCCGAAATTTTGCTCTGCCAGTCCTTCAGCTGCTGCACCCAGGAAAATCTTTTACCCTGGCTTTTTAAGTTGATGCCTTCTTTCATGGCCCAATGAGCCGTAATGCCGTATTCGGCCTCTTCGTGCATTTCTTTTGTTTTGATTTGAATCTCGGTAATTTTGCCGCCAAGGCAAAGGCACGTTGTATGCAGGGCCCGGTAGCCGTTCGGTTTCGGGAAGGCGATATAATCCTTGATGCGGCCGGGCAGCGGCTTCCAAAATTTATGGATGATGCCTAAAACTTCATAGCAAGTTTTAACGTCCTCGACAATTATTCTTAGAGCCACCAAATCGTAAACTCGGTCAAAACTCATTTCGTGCTGCAAAAGTTTTTGGTAAAGGGTCCAATAATGTTTCGGCCGATAATGAATGTCGATTATTTTTATCCGTTCCTTCTGGAATATTTTTATCAGGACTTTTTTGAACGATTCCAGATATTTTTTCCTCGTTTCGTATCTTTCTTCAACATTTTTTATCAGCCATTCGTATTCTTTGGGATAAAGATAAATAAAGGCCAGGTCTTGCAACCTGCTCCTCATATCTCCGATGCCCAGCCGATTGGCTAAGGGGGCGAAAATTTCCAGGGTTTCGAGCGCAATCCTTTTTTGTTTCTCGGGCTGGACGGAACTTAAGGTTTCCATATTATCTAATCTATCGGCTAATTTAATCAAAACCACTCTTAAGTCTTCGGCCATGGCGAAAAACATTTTTCTTAAGTTTTCAGCCCGCAGGTCAATGGGGTTTTTAATTCTCATTTCTATCGGTTCGACCTGGAGCCCCTCTTTAGGATAACGGAGTTTGCCTAATTTGCTGACACCATTAACCAAAAAAGCGATTTCCTGGCCGAATTCTTTTTCGATATCTTCTAAGGTTTTTTTGGTATCGTCGGCGACATCGTGTAAAAAGCCGGCCGCCACCGTTTTAGGGTCAAGTTTCATTTCGCTCAAAATTTGAGCGACCCTGAGCGGGTGAGAGATATAATCTTCGCCCGAGGCTCTTTTTTGCTCTTGATGAGCGTTTTTTGCAAACTCAAAAGCGCTTTTGATAAGCTTAAGATTGGAGGTATTTTTAAGGATTTGCTGGAACTGCTGGTTTGGCATAATCGCATTCTTTATTCGAACATTTCGCCTTTTTATATTTTTCAACCAACAAAGAGTCGCATTTGGGGCATTTTTCGTTGAAAGGCTTGTCCCATAAGGCGAAATCGCACTTTGGAAAGCGGTTGCAGCCGTAAAATATTTTATTGGTTTTCGTTCTTTTAGCGACGACGTTGCCCTCCAGACACTTCGGGCATTTAATCCCTAAATTATTCTGGGGCAAAGATTCGGTATATTTACATTCCGGGAATTTGGAACAGGCATAAAACTTGCCGAACTTGCCCAGTCTGACCAAAAGCGGGCTTTGGCATTTGGGGCAAAGCTTTTTAGGATTTTGTTCAGTAAATTCTTTTTTTGAAACATCCTGATATTTTTGTTCCAAGTTTTTACTGAAAGGGCCGTAAAAGTCCTCGAGCACCTGTTTCCATTTTCTTTCGCCTCGAGAAACGTTATCAAGATTTTCTTCCATATTAGCAGTAAAATTAAGATCAACGATTTCGGGAAAATGTTCGGTTAAAATGTCGTTGACGACAAACCCAATTTCGGTCGGTTGGAAAAACTTTTTTTCATTTTTTTCAATATAATTTCTTCCTTGGATAGTGGAAATAATCGGAGCGTAGGTTGATGGCCGCCCGATACCGGCTTTTTCCAGGGCCTTAATCAGGGTAGCTTCGGTATAGCGGCTAAGAGGTTGCGTGAAATGCTGAACCTTGTTTAGCTTTGAGAGTTCCAAGATTTCGGTTTTTTCCAACGGCGGCAGTTCAGCCTCTTCATATTTTATCGGATAGACCTTCAAGAAACCGTCAAACTTCAGGGTTTGGCCGTTGGCCCGAAAAATGCAATTTTTTGCTTCAATGTCGGCGACGGTAGTTAAGAACATCGCTTCTTTCATTTGGCTCGCCATAAACCTGCGCCAGATTAAATCATAGAGCTTATATTGTCTTTCGTCCAATTTAGTCTGGTCGGGCGTTATTTCGGGGTAAGTGGGTCTGATAGCCTCGTGGGCTTCCTGGGCTCCTTTAGCTTTAGTTTTAAATTTCCGGAAGTGATAATAATTTGAGCCGTAGTTGTTGGTAATAAATTTTTTAGCGATGCCCAGGGACATTGCCGAAAGATTCAAAGAGTCGGTTCGGTGGTAAGTGATCTTTCCTGTCTCATAAAGCCGTTGAGCGATACTCATGGTAAATTTGGCCGGGAATTTAAATCTTCTCCACGCTTCTTGCTGCAGGGTGCTGGTGGTAAAGGGCGCTAAAGGATTTTTATTCACTTCTTTTTTCTCAACTTCTAATACTTGGTATTCGGCCCCTGCCAGGTCCTTAACGATTTTTTCCGCTTCTTTTTCGTTTTTTATTTCCAGCTTATCTAGGGCTTTGTCATCTTTTTTTATCAAACTTGCTTCAAATGAAGGAGGCCCGGCCTCCTTCATTTTTTTAAGAGTAGCTATGATCGTCCAGTATTCTTGCGTTTTGAATTTCTCGATTTCTCTTTCGCGTTCAACTATAAGTTTTACGGCAACTGATTGGACCCGGCCGGCTGAAAGGCCTCTCGCGATTTTTTTCCATAAAAATGGCGACAGTTTATAACCGACGATTCTGTCCAAAACCCTTCTTGCCTGCTGAGCATTAACCTGATTGATGTCTATTTCTCGAGGATTTTTGAGCGCCTCTAAAATAGCCTCTTTGGTAATTTCATGAAAAACAATTCTTTCATAAGGTTCTTTCTTCCCGCCAAGCTTTAAGGCCTCCACTAAATGCCAGGCGATGGCTTCTCCTTCTCTGTCCTCATCGGTAGCCAGAATAGTCGATTTGGTTTCCTTGACCGCGTCTTTAAGCAGTTTTATGGTTTTTCTGGCTTTGGTCGGGATGACGTATCTGGGTTCAAAATTATTTTCCAGGTCAACGCCAAGTTCGCCTTTGGGCAAGTCTCTGACGTGCCCAAAGGAAGCAAGAACTTTATAGTTTTTTCCCAAAAAGTCCTGCAAAGTTTTTGATTTAGTCGGCGATTCGACAATAATAAGCTTGCTTGGCATATATTTTCTTAACGTAACACCAATTTTAAAAATTGACAAAACTTGACTAGATAGGCCAGATATTCTATTCTTATGGATTAGAGATTGTACATTGAAAACTGGAGGAGAAGAAAAATGACTAAAAGCGCTAAAGAGAGGATGCTGGAAGAAGATAGGGAAAGAGCTAGGGCCCTGTGGGTAAATATGTTGCTGGCTACCGGTATGACCAAGGAAGAAGCAGAACGAGATTTCGAGAAGAAACATCCTTTACCTAAAAAACTGAAAAAGGAGGAAAGATGAATAGTCAAGAAAAAATAGCCAGATTACTTCAGCTTCTGATGAATAAATCGATTTTGGAACCTCAAACCAGGAAAGAGATGGAAGAGATTTTGGGAGAATTAGGGCAGATATCGTCTATCAGCGAGCTTATTTGCGATTTAGTTCACAAGGCACCGTATCTTTCCGAAGAACAAGCAGATGCCCTTGAAACAGATCTCGACGAAATCTTTTCAAAACTCAATGTGGAAGACAGCAAATCTTTAGGCGAAAAAATCAAGGCGCTAAAAGAAGAAATAATACAAGGAAAGTTCACCTTTGAGTTGAAGAGCATACCATCGGACGCATCAAAGACTGTAATGCCCTCCCAAGAAGAGACAGAAGATTTAATCAAACGAGTGATTGATGATATTTTCGGGACACTAATTAACAACCTTCCCCCAGACGATAAACTGCGCGAAAGGATAAAAATAGACAACACAATAGAACGCGCAGTTAATAGTTTCTTGAAATAAAGAAGTTTTGACTAAAAGAGCTAACAATTGTTAGCTCTTTTTCAATTTATCAATGGCATCCGAAAGAATTTGACAGTATAAATTTAAACCTACTTGGTTGATGCTGCCCGATTGTTCTTTGCCTAAGATGTTGCCGGCGCCTCTGATTTCTAAATCGCGCATGGCGATGCGATAGCCAGAGCCAAGTTCTTGCGCTTCTTTTAGCGCTTTTAATCTTTCTTTGGCTAAATCCGAAAGATTGTCGCCGTAAAAGAAATAGGCAAAAGCCTGGATGTGGGAGCGGCCAACTCGGCCCCTGATTTGATAGGCCTGCGAAAGTCCGAGCCTTGGAGCATCGGCCACAATTAAGGCATTAACGTTGGGCACATCAAGCCCGTTTTCAATAATGGTGGTTGCCACGAGCACGTCGATTTTTTTGTTTCCGAGATCATCCATTATTTTAATTAATTCTTTTTCAGGCAGTCGGCCGTGGATAACGCCGATTCTTATTTCTGGAATAAGTGTTTGAAGCAATTCTTTGGCCGATCCAATTGTTTCTACTCGGTTATGCAGGTAATAAATTTGTCCGCCCCTTGATAGTTCATTAGCGATCGCCTTTTTGATGATTTTTTCGCTCCATGGCTTAACGATTGTTTTAATCGGTAGGCGATATGCGGGAGGCGTTTGAATAATACTGATTTTTTTTAAGGAAGAAAGGGCAAGATACAGGGTTCTGGGAATGGGCGTGGCTGAAAGAGATAAAATATCCAGGGACGCTCTTATTTTTTTTAATTTTTCTTTTTGTTTGACGCCGAACCTTTGTTCGTCGTCTATGGCTAAAAGTCCCAAGTTTTTAAATTCGACATCATTTGATAAAACGCGGTGGGTGCCGATCACGATATCGATCTGCCCCAGCTTTAATTTTTGGATAATAACTTGCTGTTCTTTTTTGGTTTGCAGCCGGCTGAGCAGCCCGAACTTAATGGGCAATCCGCCAAGTCTTTTTTCAAAGGTTTGAAAATGCTGGGAAGCCAAAATCGTAGTCGGACAGATGAGAGCCGCTTGGAAACCTGAATTGACCGCTTTGACCATGATTCTTAAGGCAACTTCGGTTTTACCGAAACCTACGTCTCCGCAAACAATCCTGTCTAAAGGAATCTGGGACGTTTCCAGTTCTTTTTTAATATCTTCTATGGCTTGGATCTGATCGGGTGTTTCTTCGTAAGGAAACGTATCGGTGAGAGCGACATCGATTTCGGTGTCGGATAAATAATAGGGGCGAGCGGCGATTTCTCTTTTCGCATAAATTTCCAAAAGTTCTCTGGCAAGCTTTTCGGTTTCTTCTTTCACTCGTCTTTTGGTCCGTTCCCAAACTTGAGAACTTAATCTGGAAATTGCGGGGGCTTGAAAGCCGACATATCTTGAAAGTTTTCTTTCGAGACCGACGGGCACATATAATTTGTCGCTCTGGGCGTATTCTAGAACGTAATATTGGGAGGTCGGACCTCCAACGGAGGTCCGACCTCCGTAAATTCCGACACCGTGGTCAAGATGGACCAAATAGTCGCCGGGTTTTAAGGTGCCGAGCTGGGAGTAAAGTTTTTGTCTTTTAAGTTTCCGTTTGATTCTTTCTCTCGTCTCTTGTTCATCGGCAACGGCGATGGGCAGCTGTTCAATGTTTTCGATTAGGTTGTTGTCGAAATCAATCCGGAAAGCGTTATTATAATTTAAAGGAAAAATATCAATCGTGCCGCCTCTCCGCGAAAACTCACCCGGTTCCGCTACGCTCTGAACTTTTTCATAGCCCATTTCGTCGAGTTTCCTTAAAACCTGCGAAAAATTCATTTCACGGTTGCGGGCGAAAAGCAGGGTGTTGTCTTCAAAAAACGATTGGGATTTTTTGGCCTCTAAGATTTTTTCAAGATTTTCCGCAAACCACAAATTACCCCTTTCTAAGAAATAGGGGGTGATGCTGGCGATAAAAATCTCTTTAACGTTTTTGCTTGACAAATCCATCTACTTGGAGTATATTATGATATTCGGTAAATTGTCAAAAAGGAGGGTACTTTGAAAAAATTATTTTGGATGGTAATGGCGTTATTGATTGTTGCATTTACATTCTCCAGCGCATTGCCGGCTTACGCCGAAGACGGAAACTTTGCTCAAGCTGGGCAGAAAGTCTTGGAACTAAAGGAAGGCGTTTTGAACGCCAAGAAAGCGGTAATCGAGAGATCAGTCCAAGTCTTTGCCGAAGACCGGGTGATAACGGCCGAGGAGGTATTCGCCCTTAACACAGCGATCGACGACTTTAATCGGACTAAGGAAAACGCCGATAGGGATTTGAATTTCTATGGACTGAAGACATCTGTCGTTCTGAACGAAGCGTTGGTTAAGGCGGTCAAGGTCCATTATTTCGACGGACATTATCTTAACAAGAGAGATGACGGCGCGGTTAAGACTTTTTTTGTCCGCTTAACCGGAGACGATGTTAGGGTTGAGGGCGGCATGATGATTAGGGGCGGGGAGATATTCCTCATAATTATCATTGCGATTATATGGATTTTTGGGTCGATCTGGTCTATAGTCGCTTATCGAAATAAGCGTGAGTACGGCTGGGGTAGGCTGGTCGGCTACGTCTTTTTTGCACTTTCCAGCATTTTTATACTCGCTTTCTTTCTCTAGGCTGACAATAATCATCAAACAAATAATAAAGCCGAGGCTTAGCCCCGGCTTTTCATTTTGTGTTGACGTCTTGTTGAAGTCTGACTTCAACAAGTCAATCACAAATTGCCCCTTTCTAAAAATAGGGGGTGATACTGGCGATTAAGATACGGACAATTATTGACTTTTCCATCTAATTATGGTATATAAATAAGTCAGTAAATTGTCAATTTAATAAGAATAAAAAAGAGAAAAAGGAGAAGAAAGATGAAAAAGAAAAGATCTGGTTGGGTTGGGATAGCGGTAGTTTTGGGTAAAATAGGCCCGAAGTTGGCAAAATTGGTAAAGGGTGGCCTATTTGTCGGTTCTGCTGCATCTTACACAGTTATCTTCGGGTGGAAGGTGGCGGTAATGATTTTAGTGCTTCTTTTATTGCACGAAGGGGGCCACCTCTGGGCGATGAAAAAGAGAGGGATGAAAACGAAGGGAATGTATTTTATCCCATTTTTGGGAGCGGCTGCCGTAGCCGACGAAGAGTTCCCTTCCCGAGAGGCCGAAAACTTCGTTGCTTTAATGGGGCCAACTGTCGGACTAATATTATCTATTCTATCTTATCTGGTTTTTGTCATAACGAACGATCTGGAATTCGTCGCTGCGGCCGGATGGATGGCCATGATAAATCTCATTAATCTTTTGCCAATAATGCCGTTAGATGGCGGCAGGGTCTTAAGATCAATCAGTTTTTCTTTCGGCTCTTGGCGCGGGTTGATATTAATTGGGATCGGGATGATTGCGGGGGCTGCTATTCTAATGAAGATGGGTTTTTGGCTCTTCGTCATATTGATACCCTTCGGGATTATCGAAGTAGTTTTTGACTTCAAAAAAGAGCGGAAAAATCCAGAAAAACTGGTGAAGGCTCAAAGTACTTTAGAAAACTTTCGCGAATATATTCGGAACGGAAGTGATGGTACAGCGTCGTACTTTCAATCGAGGGTGGAAGAATTGGAGGAGGGGATTAAAAGGCTTTCGGCGCGGCCGAATATGTCAGCGGCTCAGCTAAAAAGAGGAATTGTCTGGGCCTTGGTGTTGGCGGTAAGTTTATTCTTAGTTATCCATTATGCTTCAGTAATTACCGGAGACGAATCGTTCATTGACATTCTAAGATAAACGAGAGAAGAATAAAAAAGCCGTAAAAAAGCCGAGGCTTAGCCCCGGCTTTTCATTTTGTCAGCTTGTTGACGTCAGCTTGTTGACGTCTGACTTCAACAAGTCAATAATTTTGGGGATAATTTCTTGAATAATTTTTTCCTCTGTCTTGGTGAAATTTTGTAAAACAAATTTTTCCACAGCCTCCGGTTTGCCTTCGGCGGGGCAGATGCCGATTCTGACGCGGTTGAAGTCTCGAGTCCCAAGTTTTTTAATGATCGAGTCTACGCCTTTATGGCCGGCCGAACCCCGATTCTTGGAGATTTTGAGTTCGCCCAGAAGCAGATCGATATCATCGTGGATAACCCATAAATCGGCAGGTTTTATTTTATAAAAATTAACCGCCTTACTTACCGCTTCCCCGGAGTTATTCATGAAAGTTTGGGGCTTTAGTAACACGATATCGTTCGGTTTTTCTTTTGCCAACTCATCAATAACTCGGAAGCCAACATTGTGCCGGGTTTTTTCGTATTCTTTGCCCGGATTGCCGAGCCCCGTGATTAAAATCATAATATTTTGAGGTCCGACCTCCCGAAATTTCCGCAATGTTAGGAGGTCGGACCTCCCGATATGGTGTTGATTTATTATATCATCCTGCTATAATTGAGAAAGTATTATGAGAAAGATTTTGCTTTATATTTGGGAAATTGCAAAGATCGTCATTGTCGCTTTATTGATCGTGGTGCCGATCCGCTATTTTATCTTCCAGCCGTTTTTTGTCAGGGGCCAATCAATGGAGCCTAATTTTTATAATGGCGACTATTTAATCATCGATGAATTAACTTTCCAGTTCAGGGCGCCCGAAAGAGGCGAGGTCATAGTTTTCAAGTATCCTAATGATACCACTCAGCGCTATATCAAAAGGATCGTCGGGTTGCCCGGAGAAACCGTTGCAGTCAGTTCCGGAAAAGTTTATCTCTATCAAGGCGGTTCGCCCGTAGCTTTAGATGAATCAACCTATCTTCCTCAAACCACCCAAACGCAAGGTAGCATCAAGATAACTTTGGGCAAAGACGAATATTTTGTTTTGGGAGATAATCGTTCGCTTTCGGCCGATTCTCGGGCTTGGGGCACTTTGCCCGAAAAGGATCTGATTGGTCGCGTATTCTTCAGAGCATGGCCATTTAACGTCTTAGCCAAGGTTGAAGCGCCCGCATATTAAATTTTTTAAATCATCCATTTTATGGCGACAAAAATAAGACTTCAGGCTCCCATCGGGATGCATGATATTTTGCCCGAGACTCAGCCTTTTTTTCGTAAAGTTTATGCGGTGGCTAATTCCATCGCTCAATTTTACGGTTTTAAAAAGATTGATACGCCTATCGTCGAAGATGCCGATCTTTTTTCAAAAGGCATCGGCTTGGGTACGGATATTATTGAAAAAGAGATGTACGCTTTTCGCAGCAAAGGAGGCGATTTTTTAGCCTTGCGCCCTGAGTTTACCGCAGGGATGGCGAGAGCTTATATCGAACACGGCATGGTTAATCTCCCCCAGCCCCAAAAACTTTATTCTTACGGGCCTTTATTCCGGATGGAGCGTCCGCAGGCCGGCCGTTTCCGCCAATTCCATCAGGTTGACCTTGAGGTTTTCGGCGAACAGGATTCAGTAATCGACGCCCAAATCATCCAGATTTTTTATAATATTTTAAAAGAATTAAAGTTTAAAAATTTAATTGTTGAAATTAACAGCATTGGCGACAGAAACTGCCGTCCTTATTACAAAAAAATGCTGGTTAATTATTTCCGTTCGCGGGAAAGCTCGCTTTGCTCAGATTGCCGGCGGAGATTGCGCTACAATCCCTTAAGAATCCTTGATTGTAAAGAAGAAAAGTGCCAACCGATTAAGGCTCAAGCTCCCCAATTAGTCGATCATCTTTGCGAAGAGTGCAAAACTCATTTCAAAGAAGTGCTGGAATTTTTGGATGAAGTGGAAATGCCTTACCGGCTTAATCCTTACCTGGTGAGAGGATTGGATTATTATACCAAGACCGTTTTTGAAATTTATGAGGATTCAGAAGAGGGCCAAAAGCTGGGGGCCTTGGTTGGCGGCGGAAGATTTGATAATTTGGTTAAAATGTTGGGCGGCAGGGATACGCCGGCCTGCGGCGGAGCAGCCGGAGTCGAAAGAATTGTTGCCACTCTCAAAGAAAGAATCAAGCAAGAAAATACCGCGCCCGTTTCGGTTCAGAAAGTTTTCTTGGCCCAATTAAGCGATCTGGCTAAAAGAAAGAGCTTAAGGCTTTTTGAAGAATTCAGAAAGGCCAAGATTCAAATAGCCGAATCTTTCGGCAAGGATTCTTTGAAAACTCAGTTGAGATTGGCCGATAAGATGGGCGCTGACTACGCCTTGATTCTGGGGCAAAAAGAAGCCCTGGAGGAAGCGATTATTATCAGGGATATGAAAACAGGCAGGCAGGAAACGGTGAAACTCGACAAGATTGTGAAGGAAATGGGAAAGTATTTAAAAAAGTGAAAATTATGAACGATTGCCTGTTTTGTAAAATCGTGGCTAAAGAATTGCCCAGCGCCATTATTTACGAGAATGACAATTTTTTAGTCATTAAAGATATTAAGCCTCTGGCTCCAATTCATTTATTAATTATTACTAAAAAACATATTTCATCAGTTGACCATTTGGCCATAAATGATAAAGAGTTAATAGGCGAGATGATTTTAACAGCCCAACAGGTAGCCCGAGACCAGGGATTGAGGGAAAGGGGCTATAAACTTAGTTTCAATGTGGGCAGGGGCTCAGGCCAACTCATTCCGCATCTCCATCTACATTTATTAGGAGGCTGGAAGTAAAATAAATTAAAACATTATGCATTTAGAAGTTCTAAAACAAGAAAGGGAAACATCGCAAAGCTTAGTGCGCAGGTTCGGCCGGAGAGTCCAGCAGAGCGGTCTTTTGGTGAGGGCGAGAAAATTGAGATTCAGGAAGAAGCAGAAGAGTCAAGGGGCTCAAAAGAGAGCGGCTTTGCGTCGTGAAGAGGTGAGCAAAGAATACGAAAAGTTGAAAAAATTAGGTAAATTAGAGTATGGCTCTAAAACAGCAAATCCAAGGCGATTTAACTGAGTCGGTTATGGACAAAGAGGAATTAAGGTCCTCGGTTTTGCGCTTGCTTTTAGCGGCCATCTTGAATAAAGAGAAAGAAAAGAGATATAAATTAAAAGAAGATAAAGACGTGCCATTAATTGACGAAGAAATAATTGATGTTATTTTGTCGGAAATTAAAAAAAGGAGAGAAGCCATAGAATTATATGAAAAAGGCGGAAGACATGAATTGGCTGATAAAGAAAAGAAGGAGGCGGTTATGCTGCAAAAATATTTACCCGAGCAAATGCCCGAAGAAGAGCTTGGGAAGATAGTTAAAGAGGCGATTAAAAAGGTGGGTGCAAAGGAGCAGAAAGACATGGGTAAGGTGATGCAAGAGCTGATGCCTAAGACGAAAGGCAAAGCCGACGCCTCTTTAATTTCCAAAATCGTTAAAGAACTCTTAACTCCTAAAAATGACTAAAACTAATGTATGGATTTAGTTTTTCTCCTAAAAATTCATTTGACAAGGGGGTTAAAATTCATTACATTTAAAGTATGAAAAAAATATTCCGCTACAATATTATTTTCCGACCCGAGCCAGAGGGCGGTTTTACCGTTATTGTTCCGAGTTTGCCTGGTTGTGTTACCTACGGAAAGAATCTCAGGGAAGCTAAGAGAATGGCCATTGATGCTATCGGTGGGCATATCGCCAGTTTAAGAAAGCATAAAGAAGTTATTCCTACCGATGAAGAAAATTTCTTTGCCTCTGTAGAAATCAAAAGAATACCTGTTTATGCCTAAAATTCCCGTCATCACCCCCAGAAGACTAATGAAAATATTAAGAAGTTTGGGCTTCCAGAAAGATCATATTACTGGGAGCCATTTTGTTTTCTATCACCCGCAAACCAAGAAAAGAGCGGTAGTCCCGCGCCATCTAAAAGACTTACCAAAAGGAACGTTAATGAGTATTTTAAGAGAAGTAGGCATAAGTAAGGAAGAATTTGGAAGTTTGTTATGATTGAGGTTAATAATTTGACGGCCGACAAGATAGATGAGAAGTTTTTGAAGGGGCTTGCCAGAAAGGTTTTAGAAGGAGAGAATAAGAAAGTAGAACTATCGATTGCTTTGGTGGGTCAAGACAGAATTAGAGAGTTGAATCGAAAATATAGGAAGAAGGATAAAGCAACCGATGTCCTGTCTTTTCAATATGGCGATTCTGGGGAAATCGTTCTTTGTCCTGAAATCATCGAAATCAACGCCCATCAATACCGATTTTCCTTCAAAAAAGAATTAACGAGAGTTTTAATCCACGGCATCCTGCATATTTTGGGATATAATCATCAAGAGATGAAAAAGAAACAAAATAATGGCTAAAAATCGTCTTATCACCGGCCTCGATATCGGCACGCACTCAATCAAAGCGTTGAGCGTTGGTCAAAAAAGCAATTCACAGGTTCCGGAAGTTTTGGGGCTTGTGGAGCTGCCGTCTTTCGGAGTCAGAAGAGGCGTGGTTTTTAATACCGACAGCGTTTCTGAAAAAATCGTTCAAGCTTTAAATCAGCTTCAGGAAAATATCGGCCAAAAAATTGAAGACATTTACGTTAACATCGGGGGCAGTCACATCTTTTCCGCCTTATCGCGCGGGACTATCATTGTTTCTCGGGCTGACAGAAAAATTTCAGAAGAAGACGTCAACCGGGCCGTTCAGGCGGCCAAAACGTTTCCTGTTCCTTCCAACAATGAAATTTTGGAAGTTTTTCCCAAAGAATTTGTGATCGATGGTCACGGCAAAATAAAAAATCCTTGTGAAATGGAAGGCGTAAGGTTGGAAGCAGAGGTCTTAGCTCTTTGCGCTTTTTCTCCATATAAGAGCAACTTGACTTCAGCGGTTTTAAGCGCCAATTTGCAGATTGCTGACATTATACCTTCTGCCATCGCAAGTTCCCGAGCCGTTTTAACTCCTCAACAAAAAGAGTTGGGAGTTTGCTTGCTTGATATCGGCGCTGGCACTACCGACTTTGCGGTTTTTCAAGAAGGCGACTTAGTTTACGCCTCTGTTTTTCCGGTAGGGTCGGCTCACATTACTTATGACCTGGCTGTGGGGCTCAAAGTAGACATTGAGCTCGCCGAACAAATTAAAAAAGAATTTGGCACGTGTCTTTATAAAGGCGGCGGTAAGAAGGAAAAAATTGAAACAGAAAATGGCGAGACATTAGTTTTTTCGCAAAAAGCGCTGGTCGAGATTATCGAATCCAGGATGGGCGATATTTTTGATTTAGTCCGTCAGGAATTAAAGAAAATTTCACCGTCCTGTTCCTTGCCCGCCGGAGTCGTTTTAACTGGTGGCGGGGCGAAACTCGCCAAAATCGTTGAATTCGCTAAAAAAGAATTAAAATTGCCAGTCAGGCTAGGGTTTCCGCAAAATTTGGAAGGTCTGGAGCGAGATCCGTCATTAAGTACGGTTTGCGGTTTGGTTCTAGCTGGTGCCGAAGGCGGTGGCGTTGATTCTCCTTTTTTTAGAACTGGGTTACCGGCTAAGATCAAAAAAATATTAAAGATTTTTATCCCATCATGACCAAAATAAAAGTTGTCGGTATCGGCGGAGCGGGCGGTAACGCCGTTAATCGGATGTCGAACTGCCAGATTCAAGGCGTGGAGTTGGTGGCGATTAATTGCGATGCCCAGGATTTGCAAAAAATCAAGGCTCATCAAAAATTGCGCATCGGAAAAGTTTTAACTCAAGGACTGGGGGCTGGTATGAACCCGGAATTCGGCCGCTTGAGCGCCCTGGAAAGCAAAGAAGAAATCACCCGTCTTTTGCAGGGAACCGACATGGTTTTTATCACAGCTGGACTTGGCGGCGGCACAGGCACGGGCGCGGCTCCGGTAGTGGCTGAAATCGCCAAAAGCTTAGGAGCGTTGGTGGTTGCTATAGCTACCACGCCTTTTTCTTTTGAGGGGGTTTTCCGCAACAAGTTAGCCCAAACCGGCTTAGAAATTCTTAAAGATAAAGTTGACACGCTTTTGGTTATTCCCAACGATAAGGTGCTTTTACAATCGGATAAAAAAATAACTCTGGCTTCGGCTTTTTGGGCTTGCGACGAAGTTTTGAGGCAGGCAGTGCAAAGCATTACTGATTTGATTTTATTTCCCGGCATCATTAATGTGAATTTTGCCGACATCAAAACCATTATGAAAAATTCCGGACCGGCCTTTTTCGGACAGGGGCGCGCTAAAGGCGACAGAAAAGTGGAGACAGCTGTCAATTTAGCCATGCGGTCGCCTCTTTTAGACGCTTCAATCAACGGAGCCAGGGGAATTTTATTTAATGTTTCAGGCGGCGACGATTTAAGCTTGACCGAGATTAACGAAGCGGCCAATATGATTACCAAAGACGCGGATCCCCGGGCTCGCGTGATTTTCGGAGCAGTTCACGATAAAAGACTGCCCAAAGACGAAATAAAAATAACAATTATCGCTACCGGTTTCGAGAAAAAGTAATCGGCGGGTGTGGATAAGTCAGGAATTTCAGAGTCGTTTGGCATGGTTTGACCGCGTTTGATGGTCAGGGTAAAATGGAGTAATCATTATTAAGAATTTCTCTTTCAAGAAGAGATTTTTTTATCTCGAAAAGAAAAGAGCCTTCGGCGAAAAAAATTGCCGAAGGCTCAAGTTGTCAAGAGAATCAAATCCTCAAGACTTCAAGGTTCAGAACTTCCGGGCAGACGAGACGCCAATGCCGCCGTGGCGGAGGTCACCCCACCAGAGGTCGATGATGAGACCCTCCGAATCGAAGTGGCCGACATCGACACGGTAGCCGTCCGAATCCACAGATGACGTGCGGACATAGGTATGCTCGAACAGGCGTTCGCCGGTAGCTATGTAATGACCGATAATGGTGTAGATCATCACTTGGGCCGTAGGCACTTCGTCGTCCTTACCGAGCATTACTTGCTGTTCTGGCCAGTTCTTCGAGGTAGAATTGTCCACCGGGGTT
>Ga0209542_10010570_pt1 | contig 16599 bp, 17 predicted proteins | sample RifCSPhighO2_01_FD_184028 | JGI IMG/M metagenome (GOLD analysis project Ga0209542, IMG submission 184028) | Soil microbial communities from Rifle, Colorado - Rifle CSP2_plank highO2_0.1 (SPAdes) (version 2) | ecosystem: Environmental > Terrestrial > Deep subsurface > Rock core/Sediment ...
CCCAATTATCAAATGGTCTTATGGGTCTCCCGTTCTTAATCCCAATATCTGGGATAATTCCAGTTTTATCAAATGCCTCCTTCACTTGATAGATTCTTCTTACGCTTACATTAGCTATCTTTCTTGCTTGATAAACTGTCTTTCCACTATTTAGCTTTCTAAGTGTCTCTGTTAACTTAGATTTTGTTAGTTTCATGGGGACAATTATATTGTCCTTATGAAATAGTTTCGGGATAGAATACAATAAATTTTCATCATTATGTTTAAAAATATTGTTATGGTGAGATATTTATGCAAAACTTTGTCTATATAGAAACCTATGGCTGTTCAGCAAACAAAAACAATTCTGAAATAATGTCTGGCTTACTGAAGCAAGGAGGCTACGAACTTACAAACAATCAAAATATAGCAGAGATTATCATCATCAACACCTGCATTGTCAAGACAAAAACTGAAAGCAAAATAAAAAGAAGAATTCAAGATTTATCAAAATTATATAAAAATAAATTAATGATAATTGCAGGATGTATGCCTGAAACAGACAGGCATTCTCTAAAAACCATTAATCCAAATCTGCTTTTATTAGGAATCCATCATATTAAAGAGATTTGTCAACTAATTTCTGATTATAAGAACAATCAGATTAATAACCATCAAAAAGAAAAAGAATACTTTTCAGTAAAAAATGAAGAAAAATTATGCATTCCAAAAATATCATCTAATAAATTAATATCAATTATACAAATTTCTGAGGGTTGTTTAGGCGAGTGTAAATTTTGCAAAACAAAATTAGCCAAAGGCCCATTATTCTCCTATGATGAAAATAAGATTTTAAAATCAATTGAATCTGATTTAAAAACTGGAGCAAAAGAAATCTGGCTAACAAGCCAGGATTGTGCAAGCTATGGATTAGACAGAGAAGACAAAAAACCAAAACTTCCAGAATTATTAAGAAAAATTCTTGCTTTAAACCATAGGTTTAAGATAAGATTAGGAATGATGAACCCCAATCATCTTTATCCTATTTTAGATGAAATGACTGATATATATAAAAATCCTAAAATATACAAGTTTATTCACATTCCTATTCAGTCAGCATCAAATAAAATTCTTAAAGATATGAACCGTTATTATAATCTAGAACGAGCAGAAATTATTATTAAAAAATTTAAAGAACAATTTCCAGATGCAACAATAGCAACGGACATCATCGCAGGTTATCCTGATGAAACAGAACAAGACCATCAAATAAATATGGATTTTATTCAGAAATTCAAGCCAGATGTTTTAAATCTTTCAAAATTCTCAACTCATCCAGGAACAGAAGCAGGAAAACTTAAACCACTTCCATTATATACAGTAAATAAAAGAACCTCGCAACTAATGGAGCTTCATAGAAAAATATCAAAAAACAGCAAATTAAAATACAAAGATAAAGAGATAAAAGTTTTTATTAACACCAAAACAAAAATACCAAATATCCTAGAAGCAAGGGATGATAATTATAACATTGTTTTAATTAAATCAAATGACAAATCTATATCAGGAAAGACAATAAAAGTAAAAATTAAACAGACAGGTGTCCATCATATGATTGGTGAAATTTTATAACTTTTTAATGTTTTATAATTTTAAACTTAACTAAAACAAACCCTATAACAATAACTGCAATCAATCCTATTATTGTCCATAATGTTAAATTTTTATTATTCTTTGGAATTTTAATACATTCTCCATTTCTAGAACAGGTCATTTTTTTATTCTCATCAGAACATAAAACAGGAATGCTCCATTCTGTACAATTGTCATTATCATTGTCTAGGCAGGATTTAAATGAACTTTCATTAAAACACATTTTTGCAGAGATTTCACATTCATTAGTGCAGGGAGGAATAGAATTTGTTATATTTGTTTCGCTTGTGCAATCCTGGATTAATGAAGGAATTTCTTTTTCAGTTCCACAGTTATTTGAATCATCGCAGGTTCTAGCATGCTGATTATCGATACAAGAGCTCCAATTAGAGCAAGTCCAGTTTTCAAAACATTCCAAAAATAAATTAATTTCAAAACCAGACAAAAGGGTTACAGTATTATTATTTATGGAAGTTAAAACATACATCAAATCGGATAATTGATTAATCTTTTCAATTGTATAAGGAGAGGACTGAACTGTGGCTTGAATATCACTTTTATAATTCAATCTTATACTAGCCTGAGTTACTGAATCAATACTTGAAATTTCAACATTAGAATCTACTCCGCCATAAGACATATTTACTTTTTTTGTTCCAGAAGTGCTTAGATTTTTTTCAATTAGAATTAATAAATTAACATATTTGACATCTCCTAAATAAGTTGCATAATGCATTTCTGTTAACACATATTTTAATCCTGCTAAATTAGAGCTAAAAATTTCCGGAGTATAGGGAGATTGCTGGACAGTTCTAAGAATTTTAGTTTCATTGTTTATTTTTATTAATGCTGACTCTCTATTAACAGCAACTAATTCTATGTTGTATTCTTTTTCATCTCCTTTTATAGAAACTGGATTAGCTAGTATTAAATCTATGAAAAAAATTAAGATAACAAAAATAAAAATAAATCTCTTTTTCATGAATATTTATAATCAATTTTATTTAAATATCTATGTTTTTAAATACTTAATTTATCTATTTATATCCTAAAATGCAAAACAAAGAAGTAATACCTGTATATGAAAGAGATGATTCTATGGATTATTTAATAATTCTTAAAGCAATAAAAGAAATTCCTTTTGCAGTAGGAAAAAATCTATTAATAGATTTTTTAAAAAGAAATATAAAAAATTCTTCCATAAGAAACAATTGTCTTGATAAATTATCAAACTTTGGTGCGATGGGTTGTGATGAAGAAAAAATAAAAAATATTATTGATAATTTAATTAACAACGGATTAATTGAGATAGCGAATAATGACTCTAATAAATTCATGAAACTGCTTAAATTAACTCCAAGAGGAAAAGAGGAAATATTTAATCCAAAACTTTATTCCAAACAACTGAAAAATAATTTCAGTCATAAAACAACCATTATTACAGAACAGGATTTAATGAAATTTCAGGAATTGGATAATTTTCTTTCAAGATTTAATAATGAACAAAAAAAAGCGATTATTTCTGAAAAGGAAAAAATATTATGCATTGCAGGAGCAGGTTCTGGAAAAACAACTGTTTTAACTAAGAGAATAGAGTTTTTAGTTAAATACAGAGGGGTAAATGCTGAAAAAATTCTTGCAATAACATTTACAAGAAAAGCAAGACAGGAAATGATTGATAGACTATCAAGACTAAACCTTGATGTTAAAGTAGAAACTTTTAATTCTTTTTGTGAAAAAATCCTTATTAGATATGGTTATAAAATTTATGGAAGGCAGATGAATGTTATTGGTTATGGAAACAAGATAATGGCAATGGCTTCTGCATTAAATAATCTTGGATTAACAATGAGCACAGCAATAGAGAAATATTTTTCTTCACAGCAAAAAAGAAACAGGACTTACGAAGAATTATCTAATATTTTTATGAATGACTGCTTTTCTATTCTAGATTATTTTAAATCTAAAAATCAGGAGTTATCTGATTTTTCAAAAAATGCAGATGCAGAAAATATACAGACAGCAAAAATGATCTATAATATTTGCAGGCATCTTAAACAGCAGATGATGCTGCAGGGATTAAGGGATTATACAGACCAGATTTTAGATGCAATAAAATTTTTTGAAACAAATAAAGAATTTATTCCTGAATTTGAACATGTCCTTATAGATGAATATCAGGACGTGAATGCAATGCAGATTAAATTGATAGACCTGTTAAATTCAATAAACATTTTTGCAGTAGGAGATCCAAGACAATCTATTTTTGGATGGAGAGGTTCAAGCATTAATTATATCCTTAATTTTGAAGAAAAATACAAAAATTCAGAAATAATAACCCTCACTAAAAATTATAGGAGCAATTCTCATATTGTGGATTTAATCAATGCCTCAGTTAAAGAAATGCAGCTTCCGAATTTAGAATCTGACAAATATGGAGATAAAAATATTAAAATTTATGATTTTGATGATGAAAATAAGGAATTTAATTTTATAATAAGTGAAATTCTTAATTCTAAAATAGAAAGAAAAGAAATCTTTGTTCTAGCAAGGACGAATTCTCCGTTAAGAGAATTATCTCTTTTATTAAAATCTAAGAACATCCCGCATATTGTAAAAAACAATGAAATAATAAGAAGTGTTTCAGCAAAGTCTGGTGAAGTGACTTTAGCAACAATTCATTCAATTAAAGGATTGGAAGCAAAAATGGTTTTTATTATTGGATGCAATGAAATAAATTTTCCATGTAAAGCCTCTGATCATCCTGTAATTGAAATGATAAAGTTAGAAGATTATGACAAAGAAGAAGAGGAAAAACGATTATTTTATGTTGCATTAAGCAGAGCAAAGGAAAAATTATATCTTACCTATACTGGAAAAAAACCAACTTATTTTATTAATAATGAGATGCTTAGGATTATTGATGAAGAAAAATAGGTCCTTTTTAAAAATCAGCATTTCCATAAATTCTTGTCATTTGTTCTGCAAATTTTTTTGGAAAGCTAACAAATCCTTCATAATCCCCGGGAGACCTGCACAGTATTATTGTTTTACAGGATATTGCAGGTTCATAACTAATTAATTTTTGCAATCCCCTGATTGTTTTAAAAGAAAAATTTCTTGCAGATTCATAGACTCTTTGTAACATATTTATATAATTCTAATTTACTTTTTAAATATTTAGGTAATATACTTATATCAACGAAAATAAATTTTCGGAAAATTTTTTCTGGATAGATAGGATAAGAAAGAGTAAATTGTCCGGAAATTAATTTCTTATCTTATAAATTATCTATAATTTATTTTCTTTTTCACTCTTCAGCCATTTATTTAAATACTCAAAATATTCGTGCAATTTTGCATTAGCCATTTTTTCAACAATTAACTCAGGAGTTGAATTAGCCAATCTTCCTAGAACAGGGTTGTGATCTACAATCAGCTCGTTATTTTCATCAAGCCCTTTTGCTTCAATGCCATCAATCCTGGCTTTTTTTGGAAGAACTTTTTTTATTTCATAACCAAGGTGCGTTGCAATTACTAAAAAACAGTTTTTTTCGATAAAATATTGTGATGTCGCAGCAATTATCTTTCCAGCTACACCCGGTTCAGTTACAGCTTCTATTTCATCAGCAAGCACCAATGTCTGTTTTCCGGGTTTTATTTTTGACATCTGAATCAAAAGTGTTTCAAAAGCACCTTTTGATGCACTCCCTTTATTTTTTGCAAAATAATAAACCTCTGAAAAAACAGGAATTTCCACTTTTCCTTGCACAGGAAATCCTAGATTAAACAAACTGATTATCTGTATGATATGTTCAATAAGAGTGGTTTTCCCTCCGCTATTAGCTCCTGTAAGTATAGAACATTTTTCTTCATCATTAAGATAAAATCTCAATGGTTGAGGATTATCAAGAAAAATATTTTTAGCATTTTCAATCTTAAAAGAATCTGAAAAAACAGGCCAATCATGATTATTGCCTGCACTTATAAATTCAGTTATTCCAGACATAAAATCATAAGCAAGCATTAAGGCAGATAATCTTTCTAATTTTTCAGGAACTTGTTTTAATAGGTTTGCGTTTCTTTTTATTTTTTCAGCAAAATCTGTATTTTCATTTGCATCATGAAGTTTGATAAATTCATTCAATTCATTTTCATTTATTTTAACAGGAATGTTCAAATCCAATATTTGTTCTGGAATATTTGATTTATTAATTTCAATCTCAACAATTTCATTTAATTCTTTAGGAAGTTTGTTTTGGCTGAGCATTGTAAAAAAAGATTCTCCAGAAATATTCATTTCCTTAACTTTTTTAAAAATCTCTTTATTTATATCTGATATTTTATATTCTATTTCATCTCTGGATATTTTTTCCTTTGATTTAGAACCAATTAGATTAAGAATTGGGCTTAATTCAAGAATTATTCTTTTAATTTCATTATCATCAATATTTTCCATTATCTTAAAATTATTTTCCCATCCAGACAAAATTTCCAGATATCTTTCTAAATAAACATCTTCAATAGAATCAATAAAAACTGATTGTGGAAGCTGTTCAAGTGCCAGTCGAAAATTTTCAATTTCAACAGCCTGCACAATATCATAGTTTTCCAGATCCCTGATATCTTCTTCATTCAAAAGAAATTTCACAGGAATATCAAGATTTTTTAATTCCTTAAAAATCTCTTCATTATCTGTGACAGCAATTATCCCATAATTAGGCTTCCATTTTGCAATAGGTTTTTTTAAATTCATTAAAAAATCTCTTTTTAAATTATTTGGAATATTCTTAAAAAAATCCTGTTTTTCTTTTATTTTATTCTTTTCTTGAGTAAAAGCAAACAAATTAAGCAGATTAGAGCTGTCTGAAAAATAAAAATAACTGCTTATTTTGTTTAAAACTCTATTATGAACAGCTTTGCCTTCTTTAGTCTTAAAAATGCTTTCTACTTCAGCTTTGACAGGAGTTTTATAAAGATTAAAAGGTGAAAGCTTATTTTCAATTATAAAACGTATTAACTCTTTTTCCATAATAATTTATTCTTCCGCAGGGAAGCAAATATTGATATTTCAATATTTTATAAAGATATTGAACTTGCTAGCCATTTAAAGATAATTGTAATAAGAAATAATATTCTTGGAGATTATCATCAAAACCAGAAGACTCCATTTTTAAAATAGAGTCGTTTTGATAGCTAAAAATCTGCGTTAAAAAAGTCAGAATAGACTTTACTTTTTAAAAATTGGGAATTTTTTAGTGCTCAAAAACCACAGGTCAAAGACCTGTGGCATGCCCATTAATTGTGGTTTTTGACATATCTTATAATAAAGGTTTTAATAAGTTTTATAAATAATCACTCCTTTCAAGAAGTTATGAAAGATTTCAAAGTTTTTTCCAAAGCTCCGGAAATTTATTGCAGTATGTTAAAAGATATAGAATCTGCAAAAGAATTTGTTTATCTGGAAACCTTTTCTTTTGGCAATGACAAGATAGGAAAAAGATTTCTTGATGTTTTAATAAAAAAGGCAAAACAAGGCGTTAAAATGAAACTTTTAATTGATGCTTGGGGGTCAACAGCGGATAAAACTTTTTTTAAAGAGCTTATTAATTATGGAGCTGAAATAAAATTTTTCAGGGAATTTAGGTATGTCATAAGAATATTCTCAAAAAATCACGAAAGAAACCATAGGAAATTGCTGCTGATAGATAATGATATAACTTACATTGGCTCTGCGAATATAAGTTATAGATTTATAGACTGGAGAGAGGTTGTTTTAAGGCTGAATGGAGATATAACAATTCCTTTTGTTAAATCTTTTATAAGAACATGGGAATCTTCTGGAAATTTCAATTCAAGAAGAATGAAATCTGTTTTTCACAAAGGTTTCCAAATAATTCATGATTTTCCATCTTCCATTCACAGAATAACAGAAAGAAAATATTCAACTTTAATAAATCAGGCTAAAAAAGAAATAAAAATAGAAACTCCATATTTTATACCTACAGGAGGGATTATGAATGCTTTAGCCGAAGCAATAAAAAGAGGAGTAAAAATAATGCTAATCGTTCCTTGTAAATCAGACAATTTTCTTGTTGATGTATTAAGAGACAGGTACCTTGGCAGACTGTATAATGAAGGCATAAATATTTATTATTATAAACCCAGCGTCCTTCACGCCAAGCTTTTAATTGTTGATGATAAATTTTTCTTGCTTGGTTCTTCAAACATTGATTATAGAAGTTTTATTTATCAATACGAAATAAATTTCTTTGGAAAAAATATCCATATAATTTCTGCTTTAAAAAATCACTTTGAAGAAACTTTATCGCAAAGTGAATTATTTAATTATAGCGAATGGAAAAAAAGATCTTCTTTGATTAAAACTCTTGAACTTTTTATGCATTCTATTAGAAAATTCTTGTAATAATATATTCTTAGATTTTTAATCCACAAGCATTTGTAATATGCTCTAAACCATGGTTCTGAGGAGCCCTAGTGCCTAAGTTTTTATCACATTCCCTTAATCTTCTAAGGGTTTGCATAACTTTTTCTTTTAATCTATTTAATTTTTGTTTATCATCTTTCTCAAAAGCATCTTTAAGACGATATACATAAACATAATGTAAGGAACTCAAAAATTCTTCTCTATCAAAAACATCAACATTATGAGAACATGTTCCTCTTGGATAGACGCTTCTATTGTTATATTTTTTTACCAATTCTTTCAATACTTCTATATGAGCGTTATATACTTTTATGTCCATATTATTTAATCTTAAATCTATTGGAATATTACATCTAAAACCATATTTTTAAACCTTACGACTGAATCAGTATCTCCGAATAAATCCGTTTAAACGGCTTTATTATATTTTCTAATCTTAAACTCTTTCTTAATATTCTGTTGCTAAACTATATTTATTTACATTTTTTTATCTTTTTCTTTAAATTTGTCTGGCTATCGCCAGTTATCTTCTATCATTAATATTAATCCTAGAATTAAGTAATTTCAGTTGAGAATTTTTGTTCAAAAAGCTTGGCAAAGAAAGTCATCTTTCCTTTAAGGTCGTTTAATCTGCTCGGCTTTCTCCTTGTCTTAGGGCATCCTTTACCTAAATTGATACCACTTTCCATATCAGTAAGATAAGCCAGTATGATGTCTGAATTAGCCTTAGAAATGTCTGGAATACCTCCATTTGCCTGTATTTGGGCTTTCCATTCAATCCATCTTTCCTTGTGTTTGTATGGGTCTCGTTTTTCTTCCATTGTTGTATAGGTGAATTTGCTTTATTAAGCAAATCGTATAATTACCTATACGCCCCTGAAAACTCGACTTTAAAACTTCATGCCCCCACGAGGATGAGAGCTGAAAAGTATAACTCCACGAAAATTCGATTAATCTCAAACACAAACCTCTTGTTCAGCACCTTTAATCAAATTCCAGTCTAATTTTATCAACTGTTTTACTGCAGGATTATTTGTATTTAATTTATACATATCAGATTTTCCAATTCTTCTTGTTTTTATAACTATGCAGTTTCTTTCTAATTTATCCCAAAAAGTTTGAAGAGTTGAATAACTAACCCTTGAATTCTTTGCTATTTCTGTTAATGGATAATCAAATAATTGAAAGGTTATTAAAAAATCTAAAACCTTTATTATTGGATTATTTCCAAAAACTTCTGTGAATATAGTTTCATTTTCCATAATAATATTGAAATAATAGAGTTTATAAATATTTCTATTAATGTTTTTATATTACAAAATTAGAAACATTTAAATATTATCTCAATTTTTATTTAAAATGGAATTCGATAGTGAAGATAAAATAAAAGCAACTATACTTTATCATCTACGAAGAAAAAAAGTTATTGGTGGAGTTCATACACCCTTTGATACATTAAGACGAGGATTTCCAGGTCATTTAGGAGAAGAAGTTAATAAAATTGCTAAAGAACTAATTAAAGAAGGATTTTTAATAACAAAACCAGCTCCTTATGGATTGCAGATTTCTTTGAATAAAGAAAGATTAAATGAAATTGAAGCATTCATTAAAAAAATTCTTGGATTTGATTTTTGATTTTAAATATAATCTATCTGTATTATTCTTTTAATGATTGAAGCCATGCCCCACGAATCTTTATCATCACAATAATTCTTATAAAAACCTCTTATTTTTATTTATAATGGAAAACTTAGAATTAAATGAAGTGAAATTTCCCTCTAAGATATTAACAGGCAGCCGTGATTTAAATAACTGGCTTGAAGGAGGCTATGAAAATGGAATAATAACTTTGCTTTACGGTCCTCCTGCAAGCGGAAAAAGCAATTTTGTTATTCTAACCTCCTGTCATCAGGCAAAAAAATCTAAAAAAATAATTTTTATAGATACTGAAGGAAGTTTTTCAATAGACAGGATAAAACAGATTTCAGGAGGGCTTCCTGAATTTATTTTAAAAAATATTGTAATTTTAAAGCCAACAAATTTTCAGGAGCAGAAAGATTCATTCTTTAAATTATCTAGAGATTTTGAAAGCAAAAATATAGGCCTGATTATAGTTGATAGCATTACTATGCTCTATAGACTCGAACTTGCTGAAGCAAGAAAAAAAGGATTGGAAGAAATAAGAAAAATAAACTCAGATTTAGTCAATCAGATAAAGATTTTATATGAAATTGCAAGAAAAAAGGACATGCCTGTTTTAATAACCAGCCAGGTTTATAATGATTTTCTTAATGAGGAAGAATGGCTTTCAGGAAAAGAAGCAGGAGTTAATGTTGTTGGAGGAGATATCCTGAAATACTGGAGCAAGTGCATAATAGAATTAAAAAATAAAAATGGAAAAAAGAAAGCAATAATAAGAAAACATAGGAGTTTGCCAGAAAAAGAACTTAATTTTGAAATCTGCAATGAAGGAGTAAGAAAAAGAACCTGGTTTTAAATTTATAATCTTATTTCTATTTTTGAGCTCTTTTAACTAAACCAAGAACTTTTTTATAGTCATTCGTTTTTCCATAAACTTTTTGAGACCTTGTACTATCAGCATCGCTTCCAACTAGCTCCGGAAGCCAAACAATTCCAATATCATCAACATGAACATAAAATTTTTCTCCATTACTTTTTACCAAAATATAATCTTCATTAACCATATATGCACATTTTTTGCAAACTTTTTCCAGCTGCCCAGCTATTTTTCTTATATCTTCCTCCTCCAATCCATCATTTCCATAAATTCTATTAAAAAAATAAATTCCTTTATACTTAAGGTAAAAACCCTCATTTATTACATTATTTGAACTCCCATTATTGGCTGTAGGATAAGAATGGGATTCTTTCAATAATTTTACAAGCTCTGAATCACTGCAATCTTCATCTAATTTTGTAATAATAGGTTTCTTTTTTTTCTTCATAAAACCCTCATAAAAAATAGACTTAAAAATATTTGTATACTATAAAATTTTTTAAATTACTACAATGACTTGAAGCTTTTCCATGCAGCTTCAAACAATTGCTCCATTGCCTGGGCAAAGAAATCAGTGCTTAACCATATAGCAACATCATAATTAGGATGGACTTTTTCATCATCCAGCACCATGAATAATAGCTGCTCACTATCAACAATAACAAATCTTGCCCTCATTTTTTGCATATTTTTTATTTCAGCTACTTTTGAAAGTTCTTTTGCAATTTCCCTGTTAGACTCATCAATAGGAGCTGCAATTCTTATTTTAACCCCTCTTCTTTTTGCTTTATCCAGACTAGGCATTAACGCTTCCATTTTTCTGTTAACTCCAGGGGCAGTTGTAACAATAGTTACTGTTTTTTCAGCTTCCCTTATCATCATATCCAAATGATTATAAACATTCTGTCTTCCTTTAACGCTTCCAGATAAATCAGAAGGTTCAACAAATTTTATACCTTGAGTGAATAAAGAATTTAGCTCCGTTAAAACTTCTTCCCCTTTTAATTTTTCCAATCTTTTTGTTTTTTCAACAACAGTTGTTGCAAGATTTTTCTTGACTCTTTCAATAACTTCTTCTGGTTTTAATGCAACGAATTTAATTGGTTTTCCTAATTTCATGACAATAAATCCTTTTTTCTCCAAAGTTTCTAAAATATCATAAGTTCTGCTTCTTGGAACATTAGAAATATTGCTCAATTCCCCAGCAGTTGAAACTCCTCTTGATAAAAGTGCAGTCCAGACTCTTACCTCATACAAATTAAGGTCAAAAATCTTTCTGAGTCTGCTTAAAAATTCCTCTTTGACTATCATAGTTCCCTCTTTACTTATTATAATTATTAATTACACTATTTAAATGTTTTTGTCATTTAAACATAACGATAAAAACCATCTTAATCATAGTAGCAATAAAGAACTCCTTTTTAAGAAATATCTTTTTCAGAATAGATTTTATAATTACTTTGAAATTATAACAGCATTAATAGATATAAATTATTTTTTTAGTGATTGGTGGTGAAATTAAATAGAGAAAAAACTATTTTTTAGCTATTTTCTAGAGTGTATTAAAAAAAGTTGTAAGGAAACTTAAAGAGGAAACCTTAATTCTTTACAGCTTTAATACGATTTTTTATTTCTGTTATCCAAGAAGACTTGGAGAATTGCTATGATTAAATTTAGAAGGCAACAAAACTATGGCTTTTGGCATACGAGGAAAAGTAGAATTTATTGAAAGAAAAATAACAATAAACATTTCCAAAGGACTGAAAATTATAATTTAGAATGCCTGTAAAAATTATCATTGAAGAATATAATTTTCCAGTGCTTCTTGTAAGACAGGATTTTTTGATGAATTTATAATAACCTTAAAGAATTTAAACCTTTTTAATCAAAATCTTTATCTCTTTTCCCTTTATTTTATCCTCAACAATAGTTGCTTTTTCAAAACCTCTTGGACTTTCAGTTTCAATTGAAAAATATTTTGCATTTGTCCTTTCTTTTATAAACTCTTTTTGCCCTTCAATAAGATTTTTAAGATAATTATTAGCAACAACAGCCAATTTTATAATATCTTTTTTCACTAATCCTAAGTTTTTTCTTGCTGCCTGAACTTTTCTTGAAATCTCTCTCGCATAACCCTCTGCCTCTAATTCAGGACTCATCTTTGTATCAAATTCAACAGAAAGTTCCTTTTCATTTACAAATTTAATAGATTTAACATTTAATTGATTCATTATTACTTCTTTTAATTCTTTTCCAATTTTCATAGGACCTTTAATATTAGTAGAAGCCAATGGCCATTTTAACCCTATTTGGGCTTTGTCTCTTTCCCTTAAACCAATTTCAATAATTTTCATCACATTTTCAAATTCTCCCTCAAGTTTTTTATTAATCTTTTTTAAATCAAATTTAGGCCAGTTTGAAAGATGGACTGATTCTTTATTGAACATCTGATAAATATTCTCGCTTATATAAGGTGCATAAGGTGCCAATAACAATGAAACTTTTTCCAAAACTTCTTCAACAATCTTTTTATTATCTTCTCTGTCTCTTGTCATTTTGATATAAGTCCTTGAAAAATCATTTGCAACAAAATTCATTAAACTTAAAATACTTTCATCAATTTTATAATTATTCAAATCTTCAGTAATTTTTTTAATTGTGGAATTTAATCTGCTCAATATCCATCTATCTTCTAATCTTCTATTTAATTTATTTCCACTCATCTGTTCATAATATCTCTTGCAATTGTATAAAACATTTAAAAAAGGCAGGACAGATTCTTTAACCATATTGACTGAAAATCTTTTTGGATTTCCAGAATCTGTTATACAAAACTGCAGTCTGACAGCATCAACCCCTATTTCATCAATCACCTGTCTTGGATTAAGAACATTGCCTTTGCTTTTAGACATTTTTTCACCATTTTCATCAACAACATGCCCGGCACATATTACATTTTTAAAAGCCAAATCATCAAAAAGCATTACAGCAATTGCATGCAAGGTATAGAACCATCCTCTTGTCTGGTCAATCGCCTCTGCAATAAAATCATAGGGAAATTTTTTTTTAAATTCACCTCTGTTTTCAAATGGATAATGGAATTGCGCAAAAATTGCACTTCCGCTATCATACCAGCAATCAATTACATCAGGAATTCTTGTCATTTCTTTTCCACATTTGCATTTAAATTTAATATTATCAACCCACGGCCTATGCAAATCATAATCTTTAAATTTCTTTACTGAATTTTTCTTTAGCTCTTCAATACTTCCTATTATTTTTTCTTCTCCGCATTCACATCTCCAAATTGGAAGAGGAGTCCCCCAAAATTTGAATCTTGACAAACTCCAGTCTTTTATCCCGTCAAGCCAAACACCAAACCTTCCTTCTTTAATATGTTCTGGATGCCAGTTAATTTTATTATTCAAATCAACCATTCTTTTTTTCACAGAAGTTACTTTTATGAACCAGGATTTTATAGCATAATACATCAAAGGATTATTGCATCTCCAGCAAAAAGGATAATCATGGGTATGTTTGATTACCTTGAATAATTTATCTTCATTGTCTAATTTTGCAATTATAAAAGAATCACTGTCCTTGATGAATTTTCCTTCAAATTCAGGAACTTCTTTCGTGAACTTTCCATTTTCATCAACAGGTTGTATAAAAGGTATTTTATTTTCTTTGCATGCATCATAATCAACTTCCCCAAATGCAGGAGCCATATGAACAATTCCCGTACCTTCTTCTGTGGTTACAAACTTGCCATCGATAATCTTAAAAGCTCCTTTCAAATCCTTGAAATAATCAAACAGAGGATAATATTCCTTTCCAACAAGCTGTTTTCCATTAACTGTTTTTATGATATCTTTTTCATCAAAAAATTTTCCTACCAAATTCCTCTCAATAACATAAATCCCTCCATTGTTCTTGACATAGACATAATCTAGTTTAGAATTTACTGCAATAGCAAGATTAGAGGGTAGTGTCCATGGAGTTGTTGTCCACACGAGTAAGTAAGCATTTTCATCCTTCAACCTAAATTTGACAATAACAGAATCCTCATCAACTTTTTCATAACCTTGTGAAACTTCATGACTTGACAAAGGTGTCTGGCATCTTGGACAAAAAGGAACAACTTTATGGCTTTCATATAATAAATTTTTCTTGTGTAATTCCTTTAAACTCCACCAAACACTCTCAATATAATCATTATTTAGTGTTATATAGGGATTTTTTAAGTCAATCCAGTAAGCTAATTCTTCTGTTGATTTGTTCCAATCAACAATATTTGAGAATACACTTTCCTTGCATTGTTTTATGAATTTTTCCTCACCATAGCTTAAGATTTCTTTTTTTGAATTTAATCCAAGCTTCTTTTCTATTTGCACTTCAACAGGAAGTCCATGACAATCCCATCCGCCTTTTCTTGGAACAGAAAAGCCATTCATAAATTTGAATTTGCATATTATATCTTTAAAAGTCCTAACTTCTAGATGATGGAGTCCCGGAGGGCCATTTGCAGTAGGTGGTCCCTCTAAAAAAGAAAATAACTTTTTTTTAGGATTATCATGAATTGCTTCTTTAATCTTTTTTTCATTTTTCTTCCATATTTTTCTTGCCTCTGTTTCTATTGTTTTAAAGTCATACATATTGATTATTTCAGTTCATGAGTATTTTTAAATCTTCCATAATTTTTTCTAGTATTAAAACCCATTATATTTTATTTAATAGTTTAACATTCGGACATTTTGCTAGTTCTTCATCAGCAGTTATTAATTCAGTATTATGAATTTGTGCCAAAGCAATATAAATAGAGTCATAGATTGTAAAATTATATCTTAATGCTATTTCTATTGATTTGTTCAAAATTTCTTTATCAATTCTTTTAATTATGAATCCAATATTCCAGAGTGTAAAATTTATTTCATCTAGTTCTTCTTTATCAAATTTTTTGTATTTCATTCCATTTAGAATTTCACTAAAAATTAAATCAGGAACAATTAAACTCATCTCATCTGATGAATTGCATTTCCTTATAAAAATTGCTTTGTCTGAATCAACCTCATCCAAAAACCATTTTATTACAACAGAAGCATCAATTACTTTCGCCTGTTTCTCCATTCTCTTATAATCTCTACACCAGATTTTCCTCCTGCTTTTCCTTTGCTGGAGTTTCTTATTTTATCCATAATTTCTTCAGCTTTTTTTATTTTATTTTTATCCAGAAAATCAGTTTGTTCTAATTCTTTATTCAAACAATTTCTTAAAAAAGCACTCCAGTTAATTTCATCAAGGGCTCTCATTTTCTCAAGCATATCCTTGCTTACTCTTAAAGATATTATTGAATCTGTCATCTTACTTATGTAATACATGTATTACATATTATTTAAAGATTTCTGAATTAATTTTACTTTTATTAAATAGTGACAATAGAAAAGCTTTTAAATCTTGTTTTTATATTCAAATTATGACAGAATCCAAATCCAGATTTAAACGAGGAATTACAACAATAGAGGTTCCTTGTAATGGAAATTATGCTAGTTTTGTTCACCCTGGAGAAGGTTCTGATACTTATCAAAATGTTTTTTCAAGACTTATTAAAAGAGGATTAAAACCTGCAACAGGTGATGAAACAGCTTCTTTGCTTTATACTGCTTATTGTGATTCTCCTAAAGAACCTGAATCAAAAGAAATCCAAGAGATTATGAGAAATCAATGGTTATGGGTTGCGAATAGAAATTTATGGGTTGCAGGAGAAAATCCAGGAGTTTATGTTGTTTATGATAAAGAAGGAGTTGGAAGAAGCAAGCCATTAAATATTGGAGAATTAGAGGAAGCACTTCAAGGTGCTGAAATAGTTAATGATGTTAAATTTTAGTATATAATCTATAGAATTCTTTATGATTAAAAACCTTGCCTTTTTTAAGGGCAAGGCTTTGTATTGTTATCGAGACAATACAAATAATAAAAGAAGTATTAGAAGAAAAACCTTTCT
>Ga0209542_10010572_pt1 | contig 16598 bp, 13 predicted proteins | sample RifCSPhighO2_01_FD_184028 | JGI IMG/M metagenome (GOLD analysis project Ga0209542, IMG submission 184028) | Soil microbial communities from Rifle, Colorado - Rifle CSP2_plank highO2_0.1 (SPAdes) (version 2) | ecosystem: Environmental > Terrestrial > Deep subsurface > Rock core/Sediment ...
GAATCAGAGCTGGAAGCCTTAATTTTAGAAGCTAATCTTATAAAGAAGTACTTACCGAAATTTAATGTCAGATTAATGGATGATAAGGATTATTTATATATTGGAATTACAAATGAAGACTCGCCTCGCTCCGCGGGCGGAGCGGGATTTCCAAAAGTTATTACCTTAAGAAGACAAGATTTGAAAAAGGTGAAAAAGTATTTTGGGCCATTTCCATCATCAACCACAGTCAAAGATACATTGAAGAGATTGCGCCGGGTTTTTCCCTGGTGTAATGGTTGGAGAGGTAAACAGAGAGCTTGTTTTTACCAACACATAGGGCTTTGTCCTGGACCATGTGTTGGTTTAATAAATAAGCAAGATTACAACAAGATCATCAATAGATTTTCTAAGTTTTTGGATGGGAAAAAAGAGGAATTGGTTAATGAATTAATGGAGGAAATGCAGAAAGCATCAGATGGTCTAGATTATGAAGAGGCGGGTAGGGTTAAGAAGATAATAGAAGGTATTAATTATTTAACTCAGACTAATAGAACACAACTCTATTTGGAAAATCCAAACTTCCTGGAACAGGAAAATTTAAAAGCTATAGAAGAATTACAGAAAGTTCTTGGATTGCCCAAATTGCCTGAAAGAATAGAAGGATATGATATTTCTAATATATCCGGAAAAGATGCTACAGGATCAATGGTAGTTTTAACTAACGGGGAAATTGATAAATCTCAATACAGAAAATTTAAGATTAAAATTGCTGGCAGGCCAAATGATGTTGGTATGCATAAGGAGATGATGAGAAGGAGACTAAAAAATGACTGGCCATTACCTGATCTGATCATTGTTGATGGTGGAAGAGGACAGGTTAATGGTGTTTATCAAGAATTACAAGCCAAGAACTTAGAAATTCCTATCTTTGGTTTGGCCAAAAGAATGGAATGGTTATATCCACCGGGAGAAATTAGCGCTCCGCTTAGCAATTCTCGCGATGCTCAAATTGTAAAACTACCCAGAAAAAGTTTATCTTTGAAGGCGTTGCAAAAACTACGGGACGAATCCCACAGATTTGCAATCACATATCATAGAAAACTCCACCAAAAATCTATGCTTGTAGTGTAATAAAAACTTACTTATAGTATAATCCTGTTTATTATGAGAGGAATTGAGGGGGGAGAATTAACCGCAGACTATCAGAAAGTAGTAGGACCTTATAGAGCAATTTTACATGGATTAAGTCAGCAAACTGATGGAACTGGTCTGTACTTAACACTGGCACATGATTTTGGCCATTTCTCCAGAGATTTTAGAATTGCCATTGGAGGAAGCTCTTTAGCCGAGGTATTTGATAAGAGGTTAAAAGATGTTAGACCTGTTTTAGTTCAAGCTCTAAGTTTTGCAGATATTAAAAATTCTTTCACTGAAGGACCCCCAAAAGATACTGATAGGAGAATAAGATATGACAGAGGAGTAGATATAGCTCCATTTATGCAAACTTATCTAGAACCGTTATTCGATTCAATGGACTATTTAGAGGCACTTGCCAGTTCGAATGCAGAGGAGGAGGAAAGATCGTTAATTGCTTTATCCAGTCGAAGAGTTCCACTTCAGCCAATTTGTCCCTATTACTTTTCTCGACTTATGGTTGAAGGAGTAGAGAGTACGGATCCCGAAATAACCTTAGACGGTCTTAGATTCATTATTTTCTATAATATTTTGACTAATGCAAGTCAGCACAGTCTCTCAGCAGGTAAACCAGGACATTTTGAATATCCAACTAATATTGTAGATTATCAAAAACAAAGTGGTAGAACAGTAGTTACGAATGACTCTCCCTATACTTTTGTACCAGACTTAAAATCGCGTCAGGCGATTGATAATGGTCAATATGGATTATTTATTGCCAATCTTTATGCTGATTTGGCAGGAGTAGATCTGCAATTTGGATGGGAACAGTCAGGTACTTTTTTAGATTCCGATGAAGGCATGGAACATAAACTTTGGGAACAAAGAAAAGTCACAAAGCCAAAATACAAGATCAGTGTTTCCATGGGCTAAATTTTATTTTTAGGCGATTAGTAGTAAACTAGTTATTAAGAATGAAAACACTGCTCAGGTATTTTTTAATAAATCTTGTCTCTCTTTATGCTACTACTATGTATCTTCCTGGTTTAACTTACTCTGGTGGGATAAAATCTCTTGCTATTGGGGCTTTGGCTTTTATGTTAATAAATTGGATTTTAGTTCCTCTTCTAAAAATTTTATTTTTACCTTTAAATATTTTAACAATAGGGATTTTTGCTTGGCTTATAAATGTTTTAGCTTTATATGCTCTAACTACTGTCTCAGACTTTTCCTTAATTCCTTATTCCTTTCCAGGAGCTGATTTATTTGGAATATCTATTCCTCCAATGGAGTTAACCACTTTCTGGGTAGCAGTAGCAGCCTCTTTTATGATCGGAATTATTACTCACTTTCTTCAGTGGTTAGCACATTGATGAGGGGTCCTGTCAGTTAGCTTGTCACAGCAAAAAGCACCATTCGGCTACTAAATCACGGATCATCGAGTTTTTCTCTGGCCTCATTAAGAGAAAATTTTTGACGGATAACTGCACAAAAATTTTCAATTTGCTTTTTTGTTCATGACTTCGCCCCTGCCACCCCTGCTAGAATTTTATACTATTTGACAAGGTAACCCATAGAGGTATAATCCTATTTGTGAATAAAGAAAGATTACATAGAATGGCTTATACCGGTGTAGGGTATGCAGCTCACTACTTAGATGAGATGAGAGTAAAACCTCCTATTACTTCTAATTCATCTAATCAAGAAGGTCCTCACATACTATTTACTTTTTGGGATGCGCCAGGATATAGAAAATCAAGGGAACTAATGGAAGAACTGCAGGGAAAATTTGGTGGATCAGGTTTACCTATAGGAATTGGTTTATTTGTAAGACCATGGGCGAATGTTTTAAGTCGGAGCATAGATTATGTTTATGATAGAAATCATAATACAGGATTTAAAGAGGCTGCAGCAGAAACAAAAACTCCGGTCCTTTTTATAGCTGCGGGTATGCAGTGGAATGAAGTAACTTATCCCAAGAGTCCCCTTCTTCAAAAACTTGAGGAGAGGGATGAGAATTTAATGAGATATGCAGATGGTACTAGAGTCCAGCGGGTTTTTCAGCCACCATCCGATAAATTACCATCTGCTCTAAGAGGTTTATTTGGAACTGATAAAAATGGGGTTGTGTATCTTGATTATAATGCCCCAGAGGTTGAACATTATAGGGAAAAAAACTTAAGACTAGTAGCTAAAGATATACAAGACTTTGCTAGAAATTATCCGGGTCTATATTTAGGTGCTTGTGTTGAGAATGAGGTAGATTTTCCAGGGACTTGGGTTACTGGGGATAGAGAACTTGAAGTAGGTTCTCAAGAGGATAGAATTGAAATAGTCAGGGAAGTTTTGGAAACAAACGTCAGAATTTTTAAAGAGGCAGGCTTAACGAATATTTATACAAATCAATCTATTGAAGATGCTGAAAATAGAGGTTCACCTTTATCTACAGCTTTTATAGAAGGAGCAAATGTAGGAATTACTACCTGGAAAACAGGTAATATTAGTACCTTTAATCAAGCGGCTGAACTAGCTAAGCAACACGGTGTTAATTGGGCCCTACCAATTACTAACCCACTTTCTTTTACTGAACATGCAAATTTAGTTGAATTAACAAACGCGAAGCTCTTTAATCCAAAGTTTATTGGATTTTATAACTGGTGGCCACATTTTCCAGGATATGGGGTTAGAGGGATGGTACTTGAAAAGGTTATAAAAGCTCTGACAAAGTAGTGTATAATCTCTTAATAAAATGAATCCGGTTGTATCTTTAATTCAAATAATTTTGGGAGTGCTTTTGATTATTGTGATTATTATTCAACAAAAAGGAACCGGCATGGGTTCTACATTTGGAGCTGACATGGGCTTTTACAGGACCAAAAGAGGAGCTGAAAAATTGCTTTTTTATGCCACAATTGCTTTATCTACAGCTTTTATATTGTCTTCATTAATCGGACTCATTTTTTAGATGTCAAACTTAATTTTTAGGAATTTGAAAGTAGCTTTTCTTGTTAGCTTAGAAACTCTAAAGAGAAATAAATTAGCAATTGGAATTTCTATATTAGCAATAGCATTTTTTTATATAGCTCAGTTCAAATTTAATCTTTTTTATAATTCAAATTCCATAAGCTTAGGGTTGATAGGCACTTATCAAGAACATGATTTACCTGAGGAAGTCACAAAATTAGTTTCTCAGGGGTTAGTAATATCTGATGAAAATGGCAGGATTGAAGGGAATTTAGCCTCTAGTTGGGAGACAAATAATGATGCAACGGAGTTTAAATTTAAGCTAAAAGATAATTTAAAGTGGGTTGACGGAACTTCTATTAAGTCAGGAGATCTGGTTTTTGCTATTCCTAATGTTGAGATATCCGTACCTAATGAAAAAACGATTCAGTTTAACCTTAAAGAATCATATTCACCCTTGCCTAGCCTTCTTACTAAACCCCTTATTAAAAGAGGATCAATGATTGGTACAGGTCCTTATAGGATTGTGAAAATTGAAAAATCCAGAGTTTTTATTACTAAAATAGAATTAAGATCTAAGGATCCAAATCTACCCATCATTTATGTCCGTTTTTATCCTAATGAAAAAGTTGCTATAACAGGATTTAATTTAGGGGAGGTTCAGGCACTTTTAGGTTTTTCTAATATAAATGTCTTTACTAATAATACTAATGTAGGAACCTTGCAAAAAATAGATCATACAAAATTGGTTTCTATTCTTTTTCAAACAAAAGATGCACTGCTTTCCAGCAGATCCTTGCGTCAGGCTTTAGCTTTTATTACTCCAAAAATGGAAGGTGAAGAGTTGGCTGATAATCCATACCCACACAATTTTTGGGCATATGATAAAAATTCCAAAAAATATTTAGATAATCCTGATGAGGCAAAATTAGCAATGACCCGGGCTAAATCGCAGGTTTCCGATGAAAAGCTTCATGGAGAAATAATTCTGACAGCTACTCCAAATCTAGAGGAGGTTGGGAATAAAATCATTTCTGCCTGGAAAACTCTAGGGTTTGATGCAAAAATTAGAACTGAATCTGGTATTGCTCAAAATTTCCAGGCACTTTTAATAACTCAAAGCATTCCTATTGATCCTGATCAATATTTCCTCTGGCACGCTACCCAGACTAAAACAAACTTAACAAAATATGATTCAAAAAGAGCAGATAAGGATTTAGAAGATGGAAGAAAAATAATAGCAGAAGAAGATAGACAGCTTAAATATTTTGATTTTCAAAAAACACTTTTGGAAGATACTCCGGCAGTTTTCCTTTATTATCCTAAATACAACATAGCGTACTTAAAGAAAAAAGAAGAGTTGTTAAAAAAAGTCCTGTCATTGACAAATTGACTTTCAATATTCCATAATAAATATGTTCTTTCGGGGATTTGCGTAAGTCAAAATCGGTAGTTATACTCTACGAGGCGAAAGCCATGAGTGGGTGGAAATCCCACAGCGACCGTTCATCACAACCATGTGAACTGATTGTGATAAAGTCGGGATGAAAGAAAGAATATGAAAAAAATATTAGGTTTTGGCCCTTTATTTATAATTATTGCTGCTCTTCTTTGGAGTCTTGATGGTGTATTAAGACGTGGTCTTTACTCTTTGCCTCCCTCAGTTGTTGTTTTTTATGAACATTTATTAGGATTTGGTATTTTGCTTTTCCTAATCCCAAAATGGTGGCCTGATTCAAAGAAAATGAGCAGGAAAGAGTGGTTTGCCATGGGAGCAGTTTCGCTTTTTTCAGGAGCTCTTGGAACAATTTTTTATACAGCAGCTTTGGGAAAAATTAATTACATACAATACTCTGTAGTGGTTTTACTGCAACAACTTCAGCCTATTTGGGCTATAAGCATGGCTGCCATTCTCCTAAAGGAAAAAATTACTAAAAAATTTATTCTTTGGGCAGTAGTAGCTTTAATAGCTGCGTATTTTGTAAATTTTAAGGATTTAACCGTTAATCTTTCAACTGGAGCCGGAACGGCTGTAGCTGGAGGTTTTGCAGTTCTAGCAGGAATGCTTTGGGGTTCATCTACTGCAATTTCTAAATATGTTTTAAATAAGGTTCATTTCTTAACAGCTACAGCACTTCGTTTTGCTTTGGCTCCTTTTTTTGCCTTTGGTTTTATTGTTTCTCAGGGTCAGACTGCTTCTTTATCATTAGTTACTCAGTCTCAGTGGGTTAGTCTTTTACTAATAGCTTTTTCAACGGGAATGGTAGCTCTGGCTATTTATTATTATGGATTAAAAAGAACCCCAGCAAAAGTTACAACAATTTGTGAGCTTGTTTGGCCAGCATCAGCTGTTTTTATAGATTATGTTTATTTCCATCAAACATATTCAAATACTCAAATTTTGGGAATTCTGGTGCTTTTGTTTGCCATTTATCAAGTAGCCTGGAAAAACAAGTAATTTGTTACAAGCAAAGCTTGATTCAATTAGAATTAGTTAGTATATCTTGTATTTCCTTAGGACTGTGGGTATTATATGATAATGACAAATAATGATTTAAAACAAATTCGTGGTGTAGTTAAGGAAGAGATAAATTCTGCGTTAAATCCTAGAGATGAAGGATTAATAGGTTTGGAAAAGAAAACAGTGGGAATAGAAAAAAAATTAGATATACTCTGGGAGCAGGTAACGGAGGTTACTGTGACTCTTGAACAAATAAAAGATAGTATTGAAGAAGTAAAAAAGATTCTTGTTTTCCGAAGTGACAAATATGATGATAATATTGAAAAGCTGGATAAAAGAACTAGGATTGTTGAAGCACATACTGGCATATCTCCTCCACCTGAATTAACCATAATAAGATAACGTAACTATACCCTCACGTTAGGTACATATAGATTATAGAATTAGGGAAAAGACCTTTTGAATTGCCTCTTTTCATTTTGAAAAAAATGTGTTCTAATATAGATATGGACTATTTAACTACCCCCCTTGAAAGTGCAACAAGAAAAGAAATAGATCGCATACTTCAGAATTTAGGCTGGATAATTAGTGAGTTTGACATAAACTGTAATGTCTTTACAGAGAGGGTTCGTACCAAAGAAGAAGTAAAACTCCTTAAGGATAAATATCCAAAAGGCAGATTTCCTGATTATGTTCTTTATTCTTCTGGTAATTTCCAACCAATTGCTATTATCGAAGCAAAGAGGGTTGGGACAAAGCTAGAAGCTGCACTTAAACAGGCAAAAGAATATGCTGAGTGTATCGGAGTAAAGGCAATTTTTGGTGTTGATGGGGCAATAGTTGAAGCAAGATGGGTTGAGGGGAATAAATTGCTTAAAGTTGATGGGCAATTAGTAACAGAACTCCTATCAGAAAAATCATTACTAAAATTTATAGTTCAAGATGAAAGTGAAATTATTTCTCCCCGAAAAGTTGCAAAAACAAAAGAAGATTTAATTGCTGTATTCAAAAATACTAATGATTTATTACGTCAAGAAGGTATGCGTGAGGGTATAGAACGTTTTACCGAGTTTTCAAATTTTTTGTTTCTAAAACTTATAGATGAAATTGAAAAAGATAGGGAAGAAAGAGGCGAGCCTAGGCGTATGGAGCAAAGATATTGTTGGGAAGCCTTTTATAAGAAAGAACCTCAAGAAATGCTTGATTACATTAATGACACGGTTTTGCCAAAACTTGTCAAAGAATACAATCATAGCGGTGATGTTTTTTCCGATAAGTTAAAAATACAAAACCCGAATATTCTAAAACAGATTGTTGATGGGTTATCAGAATTGACACTTCTTGATGTTGATAGTGACGTAAAAGGTGATGCTTTTGAGTACTTCCTTAAAAATTCAGTAACAGTAGGAAACGATCTGGGAGAATACTACACGCCTCGCCACATAGTAAAGCTAATGGTTGACCTTGTTAATCCTAAATTCGGAGATAAAGTTTACGACCCTTGTTGCGGAACTGGTGGATTTTTAATAGAGGCTTTTAGGCATATTAAACGAACTTGTAACATTACAGAGTCAACGCTTTCTGTGCTGGAAAATGAAACTGTCTATGGTGGAGAACTAACAGGTACAGCCAAAATTGCAAAGATGAATATGATATTAGCTGGCGATGGACATACTCATATTGTCCAACAAGATAGTCTACAAAACCCACGCAAAGAGGAATTTGATGTTATTCTGACCAATTTTCCATTTTCTCAAAAGACAGAATATGCTCACTTGTATGGTTTATCTTCAATAGGAGCAAATGCTATTTTCTTAAAACATGTCATAGATGCTTTAAAACCAGGAGGAACTGCGGGGGTTGTTGTGCCTGACAGTGTATTATTTGCCAAAGATATAGACACTATAAAAGTGCGTAGACAATTAGTTGAAGAGTGTGAAATACAGACAATAATACAATTAAGCGTACACACCTTTTTACCTTATACACAACAGCCGACTACCATTTTGATATTTAAAAAAGGCGAACGAACAAAGAATGTATGGTTTTTTGAGGTATTGAGTGATGGTTTTATGGGAAGCACAAAAAGAAGACCAATTGATGAAAACGACTTACCACTTCTTAGAAGTATTTGGAATGAAAAAAGCATATCTGATAGGTCATTTATTTTGAAATATGATGATATAAAAAAAGATACTTATAAATTGTTCCTAAATTATTACAAAGCAAGAAAGAGAGTTAGAAACCCTATAGAATTAGGTAAGCTTTGTAAAGACTTAACCATCGGACATACACCTGATAAAACAAGACATGATTATTATGGAAAAGAGTTTTTATGGGCAGGTATAGGTGATATGCAAGATGAGCAGATTACAGATACTAAAATAAAACTATCTAAACTAGGTGCGGACTTAATGACGGACAGAAGAAAGATTAGAAAAGGTGAGTTACTAATGTCATTTAAACTTACTTTAGGAAAAACTGCTTTTGCAGGCAAAGATCTTTTTACCAATGAAGCCATTTGTGCGTTGCTTTTAAAAGATGAATACAACACAGAAGATATTAAAAGGTACTTATATAATGTTTTGCCGATTATAGATTACACCCCTTATGCTCAGAGAGCCGCAAAAGGACTTACACTAAATAAAGACTTAATCCCAACTGTTGAGATTCCTTTTCCTGATAAAAGCGGAAGAGTTAAAGTGATTAAGAGGAAAGAATCAATAATTGCAAAGAAAAAACAGTTATATGAAGATTTAAAGAAAAACGCAGAAGAGTATGATAAGTTTATAAATATTGATGTTATGGGGTTTAAAGAATGAAACAAAAAAAACTAAATACCCGTTTTGAACAAATGCTTAAACTTTCCGTCCAGCCTTATCCACCAAGGAAAGGAAAAGAGGTCGGGGGACAAAGCGGTGGTTATAACGGTAAGCAAACTCGTTCACGTAAGACTGCAAATACTTAGGGCTGACCATGTGGTAAGTTCCGTTAAGGCTTCGTTTTAATTGGCTCCAAAAGCCCTCAAGTGTGTTCGTGTGGACATTTTCCCTTACATATTCTCTAGCAGAGTGGTTGACCATCTCGTGCTTGTAACCCTCTTTTATGAGTGTCCTGTATGGCAGGTATTCATCAGTCATTATCTGGGTTCCCACCTTAACATTTTCTCTGACTAGGGGCATGACTGTTTTTCTTTTGGTATCTACTGTTACTTTGGCTACTATCTCGCCTTTTCTTTCAACCATGCCGAATACAGAGGTTTTGTTCTCTGCTCCTCTGCCTCTTTTGTTATTGCCACCCTTACCACCTACGTATGTTTCGTCAAGCTCAACAATGTTTGTTAAATTACCGCCTGTGACATCAAAAAGATACCTTACCCTGTTGGCTATCCTCCAAGCACACTTGTAAGTCACCCCTAAGTGTCTTTCTATCTCTTTGGCTGACAAACCGTTTTTGGATATGGAAAAAAGGTAAATGATGTAGAACCAGTCAACTAATGGTGTTGGGGACTTGTGAAAGATTGTATCGGCTGTAGGGGCTATGTTCCAACCGCAGAACTGGCAGGAATAAAGACGCAAGTTGTTTAGTTTATGGTATTTAAAAGGCTTGTTGCATTTAGCACATTCCTTAGCATCACCGTACTTTAAAAGGAATATTTTGTGCAGGCATGCCTCATCAGTGGGGTATAGCTCTTCAAACTGTTTTCTGCTAAACTTAATCGGTATCATGTAACTATTATACTTGATCCTGTACCTAATGTCAAGGGATAGTTACGTAAGATAATCTCAGGAAATTCTTTTTGAGAAAAGCTTGTAGCTTAAAGCTACACTCATTATAGTTATTCCATAAGCAATTAATGTTCCCCAAAAAAGACCAAAGCTGGGATAAAAGTATCTAACTGCGATCACATAGATTAAAACATTAAATAGTCCACTTAATGTTAAGGATTTAATAATAGCTTTGGTAAATTCAATCCCATGAGAGAAGTAAACTATAAACAAGGTAGAGATAAAGAATGCTGGGAAAGCGGAGAAAATGCCTCCTAAAATTGGTCCGCCAAATCTAGCTGCGGAGACAGCACTGGCAATAACTAAACCAGCAAAGCCCGCCCTTATCAAAATTTGAGAAGAAGTATAGTTAATTTTTTGCTTGGTTACGGAAAATATTTTCTGTTTCTTTTCCAAAAAATAATATGAGAATAAAAGTGATAACAATGAAATAATTAAAGATATATTAAAATTTTCAATTTTTAAAGAAAAAACTATGCCAGTTAGAATGAACCAGCTAAGTATGGCTAAACTAAATGCTATAAAGAAACCGCGATTTATTAGGTAAGAAAAAACCACCATCATAATTCCAGCAAAACCAATTATTTGAGGAATTACATTAGTAGCATCAACTGCAGCTTTTGGAGATTGGGTAATTCCAATAAATAAAAGTGCTATGAGAGTAGTGGTAGGAAGGCCTCCTATCCATCCTCCAATTTTAGAACCGTATCGTCCAGCGATAATGGTGGTAAAGGTTACCCAGAAGCCACCAACAATAAAAGAGAGGAATAATTTAGTAAGAAAAGTATTATCCACTTTAAAATTATTTTACCCTATTTTTAGCCATTTAGGTCAATTTTTCTGATTCTGATATTTTTAGGAGTAACTTCAACTAACTCACTATCATCAATATATTCAATAGCGTTTTCCAGGCTCATTTCTTTTGGGGAATTAAAATGCTCAGAAACACCTTCACCACTTGATCTATGATTTGTTTGTTGTTTTTCTTTACAAACATTTACCCAAATATCATCTCCTCTACTATTTTGTCCAATAACCTGCCCTTTATAAACAGGTAAGCCTGGTCCTACAAAGATAGTTCCTCTGCCTTGTGCACCTGTTAGGGCATAAAGCTTGGTAGATCCACTTTCGTGGACTACTAAAGACCCATTTTGTCTTTCTACTTTTCCCTGTGTATCTTCTCTATATTCAAAAAAGGACGAGCTGATTATACCTAAGCCTTTTGTATCAGTTACAAATTGACTTCTATATCCAAAAAACTCTTTTGTAGCAATTATAAATTCTAGAAATACAACTCCGTTTTCTTGTGTCATATCTAAAAGTTGACCATGTCTAAGTCCCATTTTTTGCATAACTGAGCCTGAATATGCTTCCGGAACCTCAATAGCTACTTTTTCAAAAGGAGTATGAGTTTTTCCATTAATAACTTTTTCTATAACTTGTGGTTTACCAACTTGAAATTCATAACCTTCTCTTCTCAATCTTTCAATTAAAATAGCTAAATGCAATTCTCCTCTTCCTGAAACTATTAAATCACCACTCGGCCCATCCTCTACGTTTAAGGCTACATCTGCCTCAGAAGCCTTCATTAATCTATCTCTTATTTGTCTGGCTGTCTTAAATTCTCCTTCTTTACCATTAAATGGGGAAGTGTTTACCCCAAATCTCATCCTAACTGTTGATTCTTCTATATCTAAAACCGGTAAAGCAACAGGATTTATAGGATCTGCAATTGTTTCTCCAATAGTAATGTCTGGTACTCCGGCAATAGCAATAATATCTCCTGCGTGAGCTTCTTTAATATCTATTCTTTCCAAACCCTCAAAACCTAAGAGGGAAGTAAGCCTAAATTTTTTCATCACACCTTCTCTGTTTATATGAGCAACCTCCTGACCAGCTTTTACAGTGCCTGCATAAACCCTACCTGTTGCAATTTTACCCTTAAAATTATCATAAGTTGTGTTGGTAATAAGAATCTGTAAGGGTGCATTATTATCAGCCGCTGGGGCTGGAATATGTTTTATGATAGCGTCAAAAACAGGAGAAATATCATCCATTTTGCTCAAATCAGCCTCTAAACCGGCTTTTCCGTGCTTTCCAGAGGAATAAATAGTAGGGAAATATGCAGCATCTTCATCCGCTCCAAGTTCTAAAAATAGATCAAAAGTTTTATTTATAACATGGGCAATTCTGGCATCAGGTTTATCTATTTTGTTAATTACCACTATGACTTTATGTTTCATTTCTAAAGCTTTTTTAAGTACAAATCTGGTCTGAGGCATTGGGCCCTCTTTAGCATCAATTAAAAGTAAAACTCCGTCTGCCATTTTTAAGACTCTTTCAACTTCCCCTCCAAAATCAGCGTGTCCAGGAGTATCTATAATATTAATTTTTGTATCTTTGTAGTGTACTGAGGCGTTTTTAGAAAAAATAGTAATTCCTCTTTCCCTCTCTAAATCATTGCTATCCATAATTAAATCTCCTTTTTCGTTAGCTTCTTTAGAGATTTTGGTTAAAGATTGACGCAAAAGAGCATCCACTAAAGTGGTTTTACCGTGATCAACGTGGGCAATTATCGCTACATTCCTGATGTCCATATATTTTTCTACTTAAAAAACCGCCAATCAGCGGTTTCTGAGCAGTGGTTAATTGTACCATTTTGAGCTTAAGATAACAAATTAATATGAAACAAGCCTTGAAAGGTGATTTCTAAGACCTATAGTTTGAAAAAGAGAGAGATTTGGAGTATAATTTTAATATGAGCACGGAACGAATTATAAACCCAGAGGTAGTGGAACCAGCCATTGCTCCAACCAGCTTACATTTATTTAGATTCAGGCCAGTAGAAATTCTTCCTGTTTTAAAAAGATTTGATGCTACATTAGCTTTTCAAACAGAATTCAATATTGCCTCTGGGGCTTACGAAAAATTTTTAGATGGGATTCAGGCAAGAAAAGATAAGTTGACAGAAACTAAAAGAGAGATGAATGGTTATTTAGCTCAGCGGATGCATACTGCGGCATCTGGGGCAGCTTATATTGCTTTTAATGATAAATTTTCAGATTCACTGACTGCTGAACAGATAATGGATGTCTTTTTAGTATCTTTAAAAATAAACAATTTAGACTCTCAAGCATCAATAGATTTATGGCATAACAGTAGGGAAAAGTGGAGAGCTAGCATAGTTATGGAGAGAAATGTAGACCGTCTTAAAAAATATTTTGATAGAGAAGTAACCTCAAAACCTGATTGGTTTCAAGGAGATTTAGATAAATGGAAAGTTTTTATCAGGCAAAATTGCTGGTTTCCAGGTTTAATAACCCCAAAATTTAATTCTAAAACAGTCAGCTATAATGACCCGGAATTTCAGGATTCTTTAGGTAATACTACAGAGTATGATACTCCTGAATGGTTAGAGGAAGGGGGTACACCAGATATGGGACAAGTCAAAGCAGAATTAAAAGAAGACACAGCAGAAATAGAGAGGATTCGTGATCAGACCGCTCAAATTAGTAGACAACTTGATAATTTTGACGTTTTAGTTGCTGACAAATATAAGAGAGCTTTTATGAGGATAGAAAGAAGAAGAAGAGAAACCTATCCTAGAATAGATAATTTCTTAGATTTTGTTTTGTTTGCTGGAACTACTAAAAATTTAACTGCTCATTTTGGTGATTTAGAGAAATTAGCGAATTTGTCACCGGATGAACTAGATATGATAGCTATTAAACCAGATAAACTATTTGACAAAACTTTAAGTGAATTTACTGAATCTGGCCAATCTATTTCCTCAAGACATATTTTAGCTTTATGGATAGAGAGAAAACTTATAGAAGGTAAGATGATCAGTAACACTCAGGATCCTTTAACTGAAAAGGAAATACAAATTCTGGAAGATCTTTTTGAGAAACCCGAAAATGATTCTCTTCAAAAATATAGACAAACAGATAATGCATTGTTTCAGGTACTACATTACGGAATTAGGCCCCTTTTAGGAATGCTAGACCAGGATGAAAGTGCATATCTTGCTGCATTAGTTCAAGAAATAAAAGGAAGGCCAATAGAAGGAATTATTTGGGAAATAGCTGAGTTGATTTCTCTTAGAGCAGGTTCAGAATGGAAAGCCTCAGCTAATCATGATTTAACTAGATTGACAGCTCAGATCAAAGAATTCTCTACTAAATGGTTGAGAAATAATTCGAGTTGGGCATATAAGGAACTTCAGCGAAGCTTAGGAGAACCACTTTTTTCTCAGGAATTAGAGGTTGAGCGGAAAGGTGTGCCGGATGTTTTACCTGATTCAGCTCCTATTGAAATTTCTGAAATGGATGAGATCTCAGAAACAATTAATCAAGGAAATTTAGCTGGCTGGCAGGTTTTATATACAGATAATCCCAGAAGTATAGATGATAAATATCTACATCAAATTAATGGAGAGAGTATTGATGAAAGGGAAGCTGATTTACAACATTTTGTCAGATCTCAAAGCATATCCTGCTCTATTGATCCTGCCAAAATTATCCGTATGTTTGATGCTTTGTTAAGTACCAGAGATTCTGTTGAGGAGTGGACCCGAATGAGAATTAAAGTGGGAGATGTTGAATTTAAAAAACTTAGACCCGATAGAGTTAGAATTTTTTATGTACTTAATCCTGATAATAAAAAAATTATTTTCTACATTTATCAGAAAAAAGGTTGGAGTTATAGACTCTAATATTTTTGCAGGAGCCGAATTAGGGCATATTCATCCCAATCTAAACCCCTGATTTTTGATTTATGATTGGCATATCCTGAGAAATGAGGGACTAAAACGTTCTTTTGATAAGAGTCTATTACAGTTGGATGAATGTAATAATTTCTGCAAACACTTATTGTATTGTTTAAATGCCGGGCTACTTTTTTAACAGTTTCTTTTATATTAGTTCTGCAGGATTTTTCATTGATAGGAGAACCAATTTTAAAGAAATTTGTGGCAGAAATGTTTGTTGCTCCCCAGGTTCTAAAATCCTTGGCAGAAAATTCATCTTTAGTAGTGTTTTTTAAAAATAAATTAACATCTGAAGAATCAACTACATGTCTTTCATTTTTATCGTCAATAAATTGAAAAAGTTCATATCCTGGGAGTTCTGTGCATTTTTTGATGGTTTTGGCTATTTTTTGATTAATAATTGCAATTTTACTCTCAACTCCGCTTTTGCCTATAAATTCAAATAAAACCTGAGGACCCCTGATCTTAACGTGTTTATTTCTGAGTGTTGTTAAACCAAAATGATTATTTTTTCTGCTATATTCTTCATTACCAATCCTTATAAAAGTGTGTTCCAGGAGCCATACAACTGTGGCTAGTATTTTGGCTTTATCAATTTTTTTACTTGAAAGATAATAATTAACCATTTGTCTGATTTTTGGAAGGGCTAGTCCAAAATCAACCATTTTGTTGAATTTATTTTTCTGATTTAAGGCTATCCAATCAGAGTGATAAATATATTGTTTCTTATCCTTATCATCAAAGCCGGTAGCCTGCATGTGGCCATTTTCCAAGGGGCAAATCCAAACTCCTTTCCAGGCTGGAGGGATGGCCAGGTTTTTAATTCTTTCTAAAATTTCAGGATTTATAATAGTTTTACCTCCTAGATCATAATATTTATATTTCCTTCCGATTGTTTGTCTTATGAAGCCCGGGGAATTATCTGAACAGTAACGCAGATCTTCTTGTTTGAGCAGTTTTTGAGTAATCACTTATTTTATTATATCAAGATGTATAATTTAGAAGTATGACTGAAATACCAAGATTTTTAAGGAAAGCTGCAGCTTTTGCAACTGTTGTTGTTATGGCTCCAATATTCCATCCAGGTTTGGCTTCTGCTCAGGAAGATATTCCTTTTAATGTGGATGATGTGCAAAAACAACTTAATGTTGAGCATAATGTAGATTTTGATACATTTACGGCCACTGATAGACCGGTTGTGGTTAACATCTTCTCAAGATGCAAGGAGGATCCACCCTCATTTACAATTGAATTTAGTCAGAGGGGAGTTAGGCCAGGTCAAAAGGTAAACTTTGGAGTAGTATATGATTTAGAGGTATCTGCTGGCGTGATAAGCAGAAGATTGAGGGTGTTAAGTGAAACAGCTCCTAAAAATCATGACCCAATATATCCCTTAAGGGTAAGTACAGATGTTGGACCTGGTTGGTATGGACTTTTTGATGATCCTGAGTCACAAAATCTAGGAATAGCTACAATAAAAGGAGTTCAGCTTAAATGCCGT
>Ga0209542_10010573_pt1 | contig 16598 bp, 18 predicted proteins | sample RifCSPhighO2_01_FD_184028 | JGI IMG/M metagenome (GOLD analysis project Ga0209542, IMG submission 184028) | Soil microbial communities from Rifle, Colorado - Rifle CSP2_plank highO2_0.1 (SPAdes) (version 2) | ecosystem: Environmental > Terrestrial > Deep subsurface > Rock core/Sediment ...
TATTGAAGCTGAAATTGAAGTTGAAAATGATGCCGGTGAAAATCTGAAAGTTAATGTTGAAGCTTATTTGTATGATTTAACCGACGATAAAAGTGTTGATGATGCAAATGACAAGCAAAATATTGACAATGGCAAAGAAAAACAATTTGACTTTACATTGAATTCCCCTTCTGATGTTGAGAATAGCGAATTTGTTTTATTAGTTATTGCAAATGGAAAGAAAGATAATGATTATTGCAATTACGAATATATTGATTTGAATATTGAAAGAGAGGAGCACGATGTTATTATTGACGAGATAACTGCAAGACCTAATTCAGTTTTTCCTGGTGAAAGAGTGGATACTGAAATAAAAGTAAATAATATCGGTGACAGTGACGAAGATGTTTATATAGAAATTGTAAATAATGCTTTGAATATTAGTGTGAAAACCGAGGAGTTTGAATTAGAAGGATTTGGGGGAGATGATTCTGATGCAAAAACTTTGAGCTTTGTTATTCCAGAAAATGCTGATACTGGAACATACGAGTTAACAGCAAAAGTTTATTTTGATAGTGGCGACGAAAATAATCAGGAAACTTTTGAGATTGTAATTACTAAAGGAAGCGGCGATGAAAGCAAAACCCGGACCGGCCCTATTTTAACTGTGGATGATGAAACTATTTTGCTGCTTAAAAATAATATGAAAGGCAGCGCAAGCGATACAATTTCGCTTAAGGAATCTAAAACAACAAGCAAGACTTCTTCTGCAAAGATGGATGAAGAAACTAAGTCTCAAGTTTTATGGATAATTGCTCTTGCCTTAGCTATCGGCATCCTTATTGTGTTAATTGGAATTGTGAAAGTGAGGAGATAAATTTGGCTCACTCTGTTCGCTTATTGATGACTCGAAATCTGCCTTCGGACAAGATTTCTCGTTGAAAGAAATTGTGAATGTGAAATAAATCTTTAAATGTAAGAAATAATGATTGCTGTTTTTATTAACTTGTAGCAGCAAAAACTAAATTTCTTGATGCGAGAATCTGTCTCTGAATTTCATCTCCTTTAAGAAGAATTCTAACAAGTCCAAAGAATTCTTCAGCTTCTTCTTTTCTATTAGAATAAAATAAATCACCATATAAAGTGATTAACCTGCCCCTATATTCAGGGGATTCCTCTATATCTTCTAGAGATATATCCACTAAAAGTTCCGGATGTTTTTTGATAAAATTATAAGCTTCTAAATGTCTTCCACTATCTTGTAATTCCATAAATTCTTGATAAGGTTTTTCTGTCATTAGAAAAATAATAAATATTTACTTTAAATTCTTTTCTATACTCAACCGCCAGCTTTATAATTCAAAACCCAAACAATCTCTCGTAATCTTTGTGATTCATCCAATCGAGAACTATTGCTAAAATCTCCACTTCATTGTTTGTTATGGTGTAAAGCAACCTCCAATCTTTTCTCAAATTGTAAATCCAAAGATTGTTTAGACTATATTTTTGAATCAGCTCTTTTGGAATAAGTTTCTTTCTTACGTTTCTTCCGAAAAAAACATTTTGTTTTATTGCGCTTAATGCGCCATCTATTTCCTTAAATAATCTTTCGTCTTCTTCCTTTAAATCTTCAAATGCTTTTTTCAATTCCTCGTCGGCGAATATCACTCTGGATTCCATTCTAAATCTTTTCTATCAGCATATTTATTATAAAATTCTGGATTCCAAATATAAACTATATACCCTTCTTTATCGTATACAACCCTTAAAGTGTTTTCCAAATATTCCATTATAACCTGAAATGTCTGCCACATTACTTTTTTTGGAAGATTATTGAAAAGCTCTGTCTTTTTGTATTCTCCTGAATTGTCTTTAATAAATTTCTCAACCATAAGAACAGTTTGAAGAGTCGGGCTTCTTGCTATTTCATTAGTTTCTGTGTAACTTTTTTTCTTTATAGTTTTTGATTCCATATCTATTATATCAAGTGATATTATTTAAACTTTTCGTATCGTACAATTTCATTTAGTGTATAGCCCACAGACATATGTCGTATTCTACTTTATGTGTAAATTTTCTTGCTTCGCAAAGATTAATGGCTTCGAGCCTTGCTTCAACTCGCGCCCACGTTTTGTTATTATATCTATTGGTCAAAACGTAAACGCTCGGCTTAGGCTCTCCGCTAAGAAATTGTTAATCCAGAAATTTCGAGATATGCTGTTATCACTTTTCTCGACGGAAAATCCTGCAAGTTTAAGGGAGGTTGATTGTCAAGGAACCGTAGGTGCCTTACAGATTTGAAGTCGTAATTAATTTTCGAACGAAGTGAGAACTAATTTTCGGTTGCCCTTCGACATATGTCGTTAGGTCGCACAATTTTCCTTAAACCATTAATCTTAAAAACTACTAATATTCTATAATTTTGTAGACAGGTTGGCGGGTTAGCCCTCCGCTATTTGCAAATGGGCTTTAGGCAGACTGCAAGGAAGTTGGTGATGGGAAAGTCAAAAAGTCTTTATATGGACATTGACGCTTTGTCCGCTTCGATCTTGCATTTGCGAATTGGGTCAGGCCTTGATCGGAGCAGCCCTAAACAGGTGTTAAGGTGCTTAGCGGGTCGCAGAGCCGAGAAAATATAAAGGCAGCTTTTTGATAATCTTTGAGCTGGCTTCTGGTCTACAATCGTATGAGAAACTATGTTTCCCCTAACAAGTCACCCCTTCCTTAAATTAGACTCGCTTCGCTCATATATTCTTGAAGATAATAAATGTTTTAAACAAACATAAGCTATTCTCTTTATGACAAAAAAATTAAGAGATGATTTATTGGATGGGAGGACGAGAGGAAGATTTTATGTAGATGGAAATTATCATGGAGTTTATAGGGTTAAAGGTATTGAGGTCGGCGTTGATTCTGATACTAGTAAAAATACGACTATTATAAAACATGAATATTATTCTTCAGACGGCAAAAAAGATGAAGCAAACAAAGGTTTAGTTTTATTACTGCATGAACATCTTGGTGATTTTCGAGCTTCTCCGAAATTCAGAGCCAAAGATTAATTCTCCAACATTTCAATCAAATCATTTGGTGTTGTTGGATTGTGCCAGGAATTTGAAAGATTAAACAAAGAAAAATATTTTGGTTCTATATCGGCGTCGGATTGGAATGAAACATCAAATCCGAAATCAGTTAAATCAGTTTGTCTTTGGAGGATTAATGGAGTTATTCCAATGTTGTCTGATTCAAAAACCTGAGAAAAGTTTAGATTGTATATTCCGCCAAATATCATTGGAATTCCTGATTGATGAGAATCTAAAGTTACTTTCATATCAGGTTTATATGCTGGCTCGATTCTTTCATGGCCTTGTGCAGCCGTATCGACATTATTATATTGCCCTAAAACATCTGCTGCCAGATTATCTATAAAAACAAAATGAAAAAATTCAGTTGCGTCCAAGGGAAACCAGCTTAATTGAAAAACGTCGTTAAAATAAATATCTGCTCTTTGCATGTCGCCGGTGTCGCCAATTCCGTTGTCGAGAAGAGGGACATCATGAAGATAATTGCTTGCTAATTTGTACAAATTTAAATCTCCGAATGAAAGTTTTGGATTCTCTGTTATTATTTTATATAAACGCGGATTGTTTTTTCTGACAAATTCCGAATCAACTTTTGCTTTAGTTAATGGCTGGGGAATTTGTATAAAATATTGTCCTTCTCCAATTATCTCTTTTTCGTTTTGATTGAATGAAAAATTCATGTTGAATTGCCAGTCACCGAAAGTTGAATTTGCGCCGCGTGAAACTTTTCCATGGCTATTTACTTCAACTCCATCAACACCAGCAACAATTGAATCTATGGTTGAATGTTTTTGTTCTGCTCCTGGAAGAAATGCCTGCATATATAAGGAAGAACCCCAGCCGTTGATGTCGTCGCCAGGATGAGGACGTATTATAAATGCACCATGATTATTTATGACTGATAAGAAATGCCTGTCGTCTTTTTTTAATCTGTATTCAACTGCACCATTTGGTGCTGTAACTTGGCTGATTGAATAATTTTCTGCAGAAGAGTCTGAAGGTGATGAAGTTATTAATGCAAAGGGAAGAAATGCATACTTAACTAATTGTTTTAACATTTCATCTATTTTCCTCCAACATTTCAATCAAATCGTTTGCATCTGTTGGATTGTGCCAGGAATTTGAAAGGTTGAAAAGCTTTTCAACTTTTGATAATTCAGGAGATATATCTGATCTATAAATATCTCCACCATTCGTTAATGCAAAAAGATAGTCATCATTTAGTGTTAATGATTTAACCTTAACATTATTTAATCCTATTTTTTGCCAGTTTTGAGGACGTCCAATATAAACTCCGTTTTGTGTACCTGCAAAAAGCTGTCCGGATTGTTCAAATCTTTCAAGAGCAGTTGGAGAAATACCTAAGTTTTTCCATGTTCTTCCATAATCCTGCGAATACTGGTTTTGCCGAATTGCAGTAGATGTTCCGTCAACCAAAACATTAAAATCTATTGCTCCAATACGTTCCCATGTTTCACCTCCATCTTTTGTCCGCCAATTATCTGCATAAGCAATATTCAAAGGATCTAAAGAATCTGAAACAACATTAGACATTGACATTTCCGCCCAAGTAATATTTCCTCTTTGTCTTTCCCAATAACCTTCAGGAGATAAACGAATTGGTCCAGACATTGAACCCCAATTTTTAACAGTTGCCCAGCCATAACCATTTTTAAAATCTACAGAAGTCGTCGGGTCCCAGTACCAAAGAAAGGACCAATCAAAATTCTTTCCATTATCTTTAGTCATCAATATTCCATTATCGCATGAAATATATAAATTTCCTAAATCATCGTCCATATCATATAACTTTCCTGCAAAATAGAAAAATTCTGGAGGGGGTAACTGCATTTGGCTCCAAGAGTCGCCATTATTTTCACTTCTAAAAATAGGTCCGTTTTGAAGAGAATCGGAAGGATTTGGATTCCTTATTGAAAAAAGATATCCATTTACAGATTCCAACTCTTGCAATTCATCTGTCGGTGAATTAACTAAATCCCAAGTATAATTTGTATCGGCAATTTTTGGATCATATTCTGAGAAAGCCGGAGCAATTGACGTTAAAGAAAGGGAAGATGATAAAATTGCAGAGAGAGACTTTCTTCCAAGGTTTCTAAAATTCCTTTTTATTGAATTTAACATAAAATAAACAGCATCCACTTGTATTTATATTTTGCTCACAATTTTTCACTCCCACTAGGTACTCATTTTTTAATATTTTACCGACGGTGAATTTATAGAAAAGTTTAAAAAGGTATTATTTTTAAGTGGTAACATAATGAAAACGAAAAATCATTACTTTAAGTTGATGAATTTATCAATTGGAATCTTTGCAATTTTAATTTTATCATTGAGTGTGGTTTCTGCTGACGAGAAAATAAAAACAGTTAGGTTAACAGCTAATAACCTTAACCATGTTGCGACAGAAGGCGCGATAAGAACGCAGGGCGGGCAATCTTTTAACAGCAATCCAGTTATTCTGTCTTCAACTTCAAAAACTCAACTAGTTAATCCTATTAATTTAGAAAAAGGAAAGTATAAGGTTGTGATAAAACAGGGTGCTTGGAGCCGTTGGGATAATGATATTGGAAACAGCGGCGATTGGGGTGGCGGTCCTGGATTAGCTTGGGAAAGTTTAGCAAGTGTTGTCTATAATGATAATAATGAAATGAATCTTTACAGATTTGGTGTTTCATATTCAAGTTCTGCTCTAATTGCTGAAAACGCGGCAAAGGGAAAGAGTTTCACATTAAACCACGACGGTGGAAATATATATTTATTTTTAGATGATAATCCAATTGATGATAACAGAGGAAGTATGAATTTGGAAATTTACGAAGTTACTGAGGATAACGGCGATGGGGATAATGAACTTGAATGTGAAGATATAGATTTTGATTGTGATGGAAAAGTTGATGTCGATGACAAAAAAATCGCATCTGATCTTTTTATAGATTTGATTAATGAAGAAGTTGAATTGAATGAAGAATTAATTAATGAGCTTGAAGATAGATATGATTGTGATACTTTCGCTGAATATGTTGAAGATGAATGGCTTAACAGCGATGTTGAATTGTTTATTAAATGGAACGCTTTAGCAAATAGATTTGATGAACTTGAAGGAGATATGTGTCCAGTTGACGATGACGATGGAAATAGAAACCGGGGTCCAAGAAATGGATTTGGAAATACATGCGAGGAAAACTGGGAATTTTCAGGATGGAGTGAATGCAGCAACGGAAGTCAAACAAGAACAGGATATGAAACTAATGAATGTAATTTAATCTATGAAGGACAACAAAAATTTGAAACAAGAGTTTGTGAAATGCAAGAAGATTTATCAGAAGATGTTAAAGATGGTGGCAAGGGTTTTCCCTGGCTGTTGCTGCTTTTAATTGGAGTTGTAATTTTATTTATTATTATAATTATTGTTATGCTAATTAGATAAATTTAGGTTCGCTACGCTCACAATTAATTGGCTTCGAAACTGACTTCGTCAAGTTTCTCTGCTAAAAAAGGTTAATGTATAAATTCAGAGTGGTAAGTTTAGTTATTGTTTTTTATCATCATTTTTATAATCTGCGAACGAAGTGAGCAGGTAATCTACTTTATCAAAAACTTAATAAACTTCTTTATTGTTTCATAGTTATGAAAAAGAGAATTTTATTGATTGTTGTGATTTTAATTTTGATGTTGATTGTGGTTGGTTATATTTATTTGAATCAAACAAAGAATTATGACTTGGAAAAAAGATTTGGAATTCATGGGAATGTAATTGAGTATGGAACTTATGATAAGAGTGATGATGTTTCTGAATACCTTGAGAAATTCGAGGATATTTTTGTAGAAAACCTTGCTAAAGGAAAGCAAACGTATTTTGTTTATGGTAATGATAAAGAAATTCGTGTTTCGTCTTATGAAGAAGTGATTAATGGAAATATTCGTTTTGTTATTGGAGAGAAAACCCAAAATTTTAAAGTAAGAGAAAATAAATATTTGTTAAGAATATTGATTCCGGATAAAAATAAGGTGACTGTTTTGGTTGGAAATTCGAGTTATGATTTTGAACTTAGACCAAATGAAAATTTGTATTTTATAATTTCAGAGGAAATAAAATGAGAAATAAAAGAGGGCAGTTTTATTTGATTGCAGCGATAGTAATTATAGCAATTGTAGTTGGATTTGCGACGCTCTCGAATTTTTTTAACAGAGGAGTTGTTGATGAAAAGAAAGTTTATTTTCTTTCTAAGGAGTTAGATATAGAAGGAGCTTATGTAATTGATTATAGTGTTTTCAATACAGAAATTGTTGAAGATAAATTGACGGAATTTGCAGGGCAATATGGCGAGTATGCTGGAAATGAGAGGGATATTTATTTTGTTTTTGGAAATGAATTAGGAATTGTTGTCGCAAGTTATGAAGATGTTTTTGAAGGAAGTATTAATGTTATTGGTGGGGGCAATAGTTTTACCCAAAATATAATTGGAAGGGGTTTTAAAATAAAAAAATATGAACCTACAATGGGAGGAATTACTAATAGAGTCACTGTCACAATAAACCTTGATGGTGAAGATGTTGATTATGATTTTGATTTAAAATCAGGAGAGAATTTTTACTTTGTAATAAGTCAGGATGTTGAAGGAAGAGGCAGAATTGTGTTAGATAAACCGAAAGGAGAGTAGGAAAATCCGACGAAAGAAAGGGTTAATGTAAAAACTTTTTGATATAAGAGTGTAGATTATATTTGTATATGAATCTGGATTAATATGATTAGGAGTTTTGGATGATAACTGAGCAAAGCGAAGTAAATATGATGAAACAGAAGAAATAAAAATGCTGTTTATTTGTATATAATATGGTAAAATCAAAAAGAGGAATTAGTATTATGATTGGGTATGTTTTGCTAATTAGTATGGTATTAGTTATAGGCACACTTATTTTTGCTTGGGCAAGGACTTTAATTCCGCAAGATAAATTAGAATGTCCAGAGGGTTCGTCGCTGGTTGTGAAAGGTATAAGATGTGACGGCGGACAATTAAGAATTGATTTGTATAATAACGGCAAGAGAAATATTGATAGTATTTTCTTTAAAGGAAAAACTGATGGAAATAGGGAGTTGGCAAATTTAGATTTGTCTGATCCTGATGCTGGCGGGCTTGTTGCGATTGGAGGAGCAATGGATCCTGGAGGAAGTCAAATATTAGACTCTAAATTTTATGATGAAAGTTGTGTAGGTATTGGGGGGGAGTGTGGGACAACTCAATTTTGTAAAGGTATTGTTCAATGTGATTTAGTACTTACTCAAGCTCGATGTGTGACTTTGAAAGATACTTACAAACTTAATTGTAATTGGAATAATGATCCAAATGGAGATGGAAATAATGCTGATGCTGAATGTCAAGGAACTGATGTTTGTGAAAAAATAGGGAGTTTATCTTATTGTTCGGCAATTATAAATTTGGGACTAACAACATGTTCTATTTCCAGCTCTCCCCATTATGAACTCCATTCAATAGAAATAACTCCAGAGCGTCAGCAAGAAGATAAAAATGGCAAGAAAGTTCCAGTTGTTTGCGGGGATGCGATAATAAAACAAACGCTTGATAATTGTTTGATTTATCCTGTTTGTGGAGATGCAGTTGTTCAGACTTTTAATGGAGAAGATTGTGATGATGGGAATGATATTGATACAGATACTTGCCCTAATGATTGCACTATACCTTAATTAAAATAAATTCAAAAAATTGGAACTCGCAAGCTCGTTCGGATTAATGGTAGTTAATCTAGACTCACCAATTATTATCATTATCAATTGAATCTAGTTCACTTTATGTTTTCAATGATATCGCGACTTTGGAGGCTAATTTTAAATTATAAATTATATGTAGATAGATTAGGAAGATTTAAAAAAACCAAATGGCTAAACATGATATGAAAAAGATGGTGACGAAAAATAAATTAGTAAACAAAGGTATGTCGCCTGTTGTCGCAACCATTCTTTTAATTGTGCTAGTTGTTATCCTCGCTGCGATTATTTTTCTTTGGTTAAGAAGAGCATTTGTTCCGGAAATTATTGAGAAAGACGGAAAAGATATTGCGACAATTGTTTGTTCAGAAGTTGAATTTCGGGCGGTTTATAATAATCCTTATTTAGAAATTTCAAATGACGGCAATGTCCCAATTCAGAATATGAAAATTAAAATTGTTGAAAGTGGAAGCCATACTGAAAGTGATTTATTAACTATGGGTGTTGGATGGCCTGAACTTGGATTAGGAAAAAGCAGAGTATTTAGAGGAAATATAGGTGGTGATATTGGTGGAGCAGAAGAAATTATTGTAACGCCAATATTAAGAGGAACATCTAATTCAGGATATCAAGACAAGGTTTGTGATGAGGGGCAATATGGCAATCCACTTAATGTGGCATAAAATGAAAATCTCATTTAAGAAAAAAGGGCTTTCAGAGGTTGTCGCTATACTCTTGTTAATTTTATTGGTTGTGATATCAACTGTTATAATTTATTTTTTTGTAAGAAGTTTAATTGATAAAGGCATTGAAAGTTCTGAAAAATGCAGCCAGAAAAATTTAGATAAAATTCAGTTCAATTATGATAATACCTGCTATTACGAAGACGGAGCTGGAAATTTATTATTTTTTTCAATTGATGTTAAGGATATAAATGTTAATAAATTAAAGTTTTTCATAGAGGGGGGCGGAAATTCAAAAACCTATTTTATAGAAAATGGAAAAAGAACATGTGATTCATCTGGAAGCTGTGGAGATGTTATAATTAATTTTGAAAGGTGTTGGGATGGAAGTGAATGGAATTTTCTTAATAACCCAAATTTCTATTTAATTCTCAAGAAAAATGAGGGGCATACTTATGTTGTTGAAGGAATTAATCTTCCTCAAAATACAAAACCTAATTCAATGAAAATTTCTCCTGTAATTGAAAATGAAGAATGCGGTGAAAGTGATTTTTATGAAGATATTCCTAATTGCCTTGATGGAGAATTTCCAATACATGCATCTACTCCTAACGATATTGGATGTTAATAATAATTAGTTGCTTCGCTTCGCGAAGTTATTGATGGCTCAGGGTCCTACTCACAACCCCGCTCGGTAATTTATTATTTAATTTCTCCTTCGCAGAGTTGTTCGCCTTCGGACAAGACTCTTCGCTGGGAAAAAGATGTTAATGCATAAAAATTTCTTAGTGGAGCATTGTGACCGAGTGTTTACGTTTTGACAATTTTGAATATCAATAACAAAACGTGGACGCGAGTAGAGCATTTTGACTTGGCAAATTTATTTTATAATAACAAAGTCGGGATGTGAGTTAATGTCCAATGCGAAACCAGTGATAAGCGAACGAGCTTGCGAGTTAACGGTTTTATTTATTTGATTAAATTAATTAGCGCTCGTAAACTCGCGATATCATTGAAAACATAAAGTGAACTAGATTCAACCTTAATAATAATAATATGATAATTGGTAAATCTGAGTTAATGTAAATAAATATCTCGCGACTTTGGAGCCGAACAACTTCACGAAAACTAACTTAAATTATCAATAGTGGGGGGATTGTGAGCAAAGCTATTTTTTGTAAACTATGTTAAGTTATAAGATTTATTTAACTGTTAAATCCACTTTCTAACTAAACATTAGCACTCGCAAGCTCGTGTCATCATTCGCTCAAAACTGACTTCGTCAAGTTTTTCGCTTAAGGAAATTGTTAACGAAGAAATTCAAGCGATAGCGGAATTTCTGAGCAGTTATTCTCGTGAAGAATGAGCGAGCTATTTTTTGTAAACTATATAAGTTATAAGATTTATTTAACCCATTCCATAATTTTATAAATATGAAAACTTTTAAGTTATATGAAAAAGAGTAGTCGTGGACTTTCAACAGTTGTTTCAGTTATGATTTTGGTTTTATTAGTTATTGTTGCAGTTGGAATTGTTGCTGTTGTTGTTAATAATATTATTAATAGGAATATTAACCAAACAGATAATTGCGGATTAAAATCATTAAATAAAATTACCTTAGATAAAAGATATACTTGTTTTTACAATAGAACTGCAGAAGATAGTATAACTGGCTGTCCTTCAACACCCTGCGTTGATATTCCTGGAAGTATAGATGTTTGCATGAATCCGGGTGTTAATGGTTATTGCATTCATATTACAGGATTTCAATATATTTCTGTAAGTATGGGAAATGTTGAAGTAGACAAATTAATTGTGACTTTGACAGATGATAGGGGTTCTAAAAATTATGAAATTATTGATGGTGTTGTAAAAGGAGATATTTTAAATTATATTCCTGGTGATCTATATGGGGGTGCTCCAAATCAACCCCCACTAATCTTGAAGAAAAATGAAGGCCATACTTATTTTACTGCACTTAATATGCTTCCAACAGAAAATGAAAAACCAAAATCTGTAAAAATCAGGCCTGTGATTGGGGGGAATACGTGCGAGGTTGCTGATGAAATTAGAGAGATTGGATTTTGTAACCCTGATGATGGGTTTCCTGATATAATTCCTTAATTTTGTAAAAATTAGCACTCGCAAGCTCGTGGATTTATGAATTTTTCCAGACATTCGTCAAGGAAAAATCTTGGAGAAAATGTTAAGACAAATTAATCATTAAGAAAATAATGATAGAATAAATTGCACTAACTCGCGCCCACGCTTTGTTATTAATATTTAAGGTTGTCAAAACGTAAACGCTCGCTCCAAATCTCACAACCCCGCTCGGTTATCATTAATAAATTTGTCCTTCGCGAAGTTGTTCGCGTCGTGTTATTATTAATTGTTAATGTAAATCTGCGAATATTGTAAGCAGGTAATTTTTATGGTAAATAATATATTACTTAAAATAGGGTTATTCGGAGATATTGTTAAAAACATAAAACATTAATTATTTAAATCAGTTCTTATTCATATTTTTAAAGAGGTTATGATGAAAAATATTTTCGATACCAGAGGGCAGGTTTGGGTTGAAACTGTAACTTATACTTTAATTGCGTTGGTTTTAATTGGAGCTGTGCTTGCTTTTATCAGGCCAAAGTTAAATGAAATGCAAGACAAAGCAATTATAGAACAAACTATAGAAGTTCTTGAATCTATAAATAAAGATGTTGAAGATGTCAGCGGCGAGGGGGTTGGAAGCAAAAGGATTCCTGAATTCACTATGAAAAAAGGTTATATAGAAATATTTACCGGCCCTACTCCTAAAGAAGATTCCATTGTTTTTACTTATGAAAAAAGCAGCAGTGAATTTAGCGAGCCTGGAAAATTAGTAAGAATTGGAAATGTTTTTATTAATACAATAGACAAAGGAAAATATAATACTATAAAGATTTATTTGAATTACACTTATAAAGTTGATTTTAAAGCAGAAGATTCATCAGCTTCGGGAGATGTGATTACAATTCCAAGGTCGTCGACAACGCAGAAGATTTCATTTAGGAATGATGGGAAGAATAGTCTACTGCCTCCTAACGGTGCTTGTGGTGCAGCACCGACATATGTTTGTGCTGATGATGGGTTAATTTATACAAGAGACTATTGTAATATTCCAACCTTAATCTGCCAACACGAAGACATTCGTCCGAAAATATTAGTTAAAATAGGATAGATTTAAAAAAATAAAAATACTAAATAAAAGATGGGATTGTTTGGAAAAAAAGAGGGTGTAGGAATTCAGCAGTTTAAGAAAGTTGAAATTGATTTTAATCCGCAAATTCCGCCGCTTAAAAAAGAGAAAGATAAAAGCAAGATTAATGTCAGGTATAGCTTGATTTCTCCATTTGCGTTTGCGCATATTTATTGGGATGAAAAAATTTCTGAAGTTATTTATGATGTCGAAGAGCCAGAGCTTAATTCTGTTGAAAGGCATCAAAGAGAAACTATTAAAACGGCTATGAGAGATTTAATTAATTACGATGTTATTGTTAAGACTGATAAAAACTCTTTGATGGATTATATTGACAAGACTTTCAAGCTTCTTTTGATTGAACTTGGAATTAATATGAGCTACGATACTTACCGAAGAATATTTTATTATTTGGCGAGGGACTTTATTGGTTTTAATGAAGTTGATCCGCTGCTGAGAGATTATTTTGTAGAAGATATAGAATGCAACGGTGTTGCAACTCCAATTTATATTGTTCATAGAATTTACAGAAATATTAAAACAAATCTTTTATTTAAAGAAGTTGAACCGCTTACTAGTTTTGTAGAGAAAATTGCGCAGAGAGCCGGCAAATATATTTCTTATGCGACGCCGATTCTTGATGGCAGTTTGCCTGACGGAAGCCGTGTAAATGCGACATATACCCAAGATATAACTTCGAGAGGGCCAACTTTTACAATTCGTAAATTTACGAAAACGCCGTGGACACCTCCGCAACTTTTAGGTTTTGGAACTTTAAGCCCTGAAATGCTGGCTTATCTTTGGATACTCGTGCAATATAAAATGAATATACTTTTAGTTGGTGGAACAGCGTCGGGAAAAACGACTTTGTTGAATGCTATCGCATTTTTTATTCCGCCAGAGGCAAGGGTTGTTTCGATTGAAGACACGCGCGAATTAAATTTATCAAGAGAAAATTGGCTGCCAAGTGTTGTTAGAAGCGCAACTGGTTTGGGAAAAGTAGGAGAGATTGATTTGTTTGAATTGTTGAGAAGTTCGTTTAGACAGAATCCAGATTATGTAATTGTCGGCGAAGTAAGAGGCAAGGAAGCTTATGTTTTGTTTCAGGGAATGGCGTCAGGACACTCGTCGATTAGCACGCTTCACGCAGACTCTGTTGATACTGTTATTAAGCGTTTAGAGACGCCGCCGATTGAACTTTCACCGACGCTGTTAAATGTCTTAGATTGTGTTTGCATTATGACTCATGCTATTGTAAACAAACAAGAAACAAGAAAGTTGAAGGCAATTGTTGAAATAACAAATGTCAGTCCAGATGGAATTGCAATTACTAATACACCCTATGTTTGGAATCCTGTCGACAATCAATTTTATTTTAAGAAAAATAGCAAGATATTAGAAAGGATTGGCCAAAGATATGGAATCTCAATGCAAGAAATTGATTTGGAATTTAAGAGACGAGTTAAGTTAATTTACAAACTTTATGAAAAAAGAGTTTTTGGGTTTAGAGAAGTTCAAGACGTTGTGAATTTATATTATAAGAAACCGGAAGAAGTTTTGAAGAGATATGGCGTGAGGGATTAAAGGAAATAAATTAGCGCTCGCCTTTATCTCGCAACCCCACTCCGCCTTTGATGTGGTTTGAATAACCGCCCAAACGTGAAGTTACTCGAGCTCGCTGATTGATAGCTACGAACCTACTCGCGAACCCCACTCCGCCCCGCTTAATTTAATACCGAAGAACCCAAACGTGAAGTAATTGTTAATCCATAAATTTCAAGATATGTTATTATCATCTTTTCTCGACGGAAAAATCTGGCGAAGCCGATTTTTAAGTCACAATAAATTTTCGAACGAAGTGAGAAGTAATTCTTCGGTTACTCATGACATATTTTAGTTGCTTATATATCTTCAAATCTAAAACACAATATTTAATAAGACTTATTTCTTTTTGAGATATATAAAGAGGGAAAAATGTTAAGACCAAATGAAATCAGGTTTTTAGTTCAGTTAGTTAATTCTTTAGAAGAATCGCAGATTAAATTAGAGCAGGCATATTTGGCAAATGATTTTACAAATTTTATTAGGATTAAAACGTTTATAGAAAGGATTCAAAAAAGTATTGATGAAACCTTGGGACGTGAAGAATGACAGCACAAAATGATTTTAAAGATTTAAAGCAAATAATTCAAAGAGAAATTGGAATTGTGAGGAAATTAGAAAATGCGGCTGAAAAAGGCAATGGCCAGCAAGAATGGATTGTTGAACTTCAGCAAACAAACAATCTTCTTTTAGAAGCATTAGACAAGATACAAGTTCCCCAAGCAGTAACAATGAATTATTCAGAAGACAGAACACCTGCATTGCCGTCTAAAAAAGATAAAGCTTATGTTTTAACTAAAGCAGAGATTCAACTTGAAAGAGATGTTATCAAAAGATTGAAGAGAGGCGAGAAACAAGTTGCTAAGAAAAAAATCCGAAAACCCAATCATTATGTAAGAGCGTCGAGTTCTCTTTTTTCCGGGACTTCTATTGAGTTGTACAAAACAAAAATGTTTAAGACATTACGGAAAGACCTTGTACAAGCCAACTTGCCTTTTCTTCCTGTGAGTTATATTTCAACGATTCTTTATACAACAATGTGGGCAACGGTAATTTCATTTGTATTGTTTGTTTTCTTTTTATTTTTTAATGTGAGCACGATTTGGCCAAAAATAATTTATATGTCTGCTGAACCGATTCTTGAAAGGTTAGCGAAAGTTATTTGGATACTTATTATTGTTCCGTTGGGTACTTTTCTTTTGATGTATCTGTATCCGTCTATGGAAAGAAGGTCCTTGGAGAATAAAATTAATCAGGAACTGCCTTTTGTTATGATTAATATGTCTGCGATTTCTGGGAGCATGATTGAACCAAGCAAGATTTTTGAAATTATTGTTTCGACAGGCGAGTTTCATAGTGTGTCCAGAGAATTTAGAAAAGTTATCAACGAAGTTAATGTTCATGGTTATGATTTAGTTAGTGCTTTGAGAGAAACTGCTGCTAATACAGCGAGCAGAAAACTTGCGGATTTGTTTAATGGTTTGGCGACGTCAATTACTTCAGGGGGGGATTTGCCGAAGTTTTTTGAAGAGAGAGCAAAGAGTTTTCTTTTTGAATATCGTTTGGAAAGAGAAAGAAATACGAGAAGCGCTGAGACTTTTATGGATATTTACATCAGTGTTGTTATTGCAGCGCCGATGATGCTGATGCTTTTATTAATGATGATAAATATTGGAGGATTGGGTTTACCAAATTTAGGACCGGGTGTAATCACTTTGATAATGGTTTTAGGTGTTACTGGATTAAACATCCTCTTTATTACATTCCTATACTTAAAACAACCAACGAGCAGTTAAGATGGAAACAAGAGTTATAATTTCAGCAATAATAAGGAATAAGAATAAATATTTAATAGCAAAAAGAGCTGCAACAAAAAAGTTTGCACCAAATAAATGGGAATTTATATCAGGATTTGTTGATACAAATGAATGTGCTGAAGAAATTATTTTAAGAGAACTTAAGGAGGAATTGAAATTAAAAGGAATAATAAAAAAACACGGAAACCCTTATGTAATAAAAGATAAAGAAGGTAGATGGATAACAATTCCATATTTAATAGAGGTTGTTAATGATAAATTTATTACCAATTCAAAAGATCACTCGGAAGCAAAATGGGTTGAGTTAAAAGATTTGTTAAAATACAAAGAATTAAAAGAAGATATTAATGAGATGAAAAAAAGAGGTATGATTTAATGGAAATAAAATTTGTTCATTATATTGGAATTGCGATTGGATTGATAGTTATAGGTCTAAGTTTCTTACTTATGGGA
>Ga0209542_10010574_pt1 | contig 16596 bp, 13 predicted proteins | sample RifCSPhighO2_01_FD_184028 | JGI IMG/M metagenome (GOLD analysis project Ga0209542, IMG submission 184028) | Soil microbial communities from Rifle, Colorado - Rifle CSP2_plank highO2_0.1 (SPAdes) (version 2) | ecosystem: Environmental > Terrestrial > Deep subsurface > Rock core/Sediment ...
CTGATTATTTTTGTCTAGCAGCTTCAGGTAATGGACTAGGTTTGATGTATAGACTGATACGCCTGTTCCGTAGACGGCCTGGGAGATATCGATGGCAATTTTCATAAGGACTGTAGATAGACGTTTGAAGTTTCTTGAGACATTTTTTGCCAGGAAAAACTTCTGGCTCTGGTTATACCTTTATTAATTAAATCTTTTCTTAGGTGTTTGTTTTTAAGCAGGAGGGAAATTTTTTCAATCAGTTGGTCTTGGCTGTCTGGATGGAAATAAAGCGCGGCGTTAGAGTAGATTTCAGGTAAACATGAAGCGTTGCTGGAGATAACGGCAGTTTGACAGGCCATTGCTTCTAAACCAGGTAGCCCGAAACCTTCGATATTTGAGGCGGTAACGAATGAGAGAGAATTTTGATAAAGATATTTCAGATGATGATCGCTGACTTTGCCTAGGTTGGTGACCAGACCCTGGCCACCGAGTAGATTAATATCTTTTTGAAGCCTTTCCCAAAAGATATCTCTGGCGCAGCAGATGTAAAGGTGGATCCGTCCTTTCATCCTGATTACCGCGCGAATTATGGTTTGGACGTTTTTATGCGGATAGATGTTTCCGACATAGAGGATATAGGGTTTATTAAGAGCAGGTTTTGGGAAGAGAGGTTCAGGCTTGAAGTATGTTTCGTCTATTCCTTCGTATATGACATAGATTTGGGGGTTTGGGATCTTGCCACTGCTGACTAATAATTCCTTCCAATATCTGCTGGGGACGATGATTTTGTAAGATCGGAGCATTGCGGTTTTCACTATCATGAGATAAAAGAGATATTTGATCCAGTATAAAAGCGGGTGGCGGGTAGAAGAGGATGGTCCCCTGGATATGTGTTTTATTAAATCGTGGATGGTGGTTATTATTCTCCCCGGCCAAAAAGCGGGTATTGCGAAATGGGGTACATGCAGTAACTGGGGACGGATGCGAATTAACAGATAGAGCATCTCAAGCTGAGACCAGAGTGAATATGGATGAAATTTGGCTATATAGACTTGGAAATTGTTCAATTCCTGATTGGCCTTTTGATCTGGAGAAATAATCAAAATAATTTGCAAATCCCGGACAACAGGAAAATGTTTTATCAAACCTCTGGTATAAACCCCGATACCTGTATGGTCCGATCCGTAGAGCCTGGCGTCGATGACTATTTTTTTGACCATTTTGATTTTTAGCGTTAACGTGAGTAAGAGGTGTCGAGGATCTTTTGATAAGCGGAAATTGTGAGCCGGGCGGTTTTTCCCCAATTAAATAATTTGGATTGTCTGATTGATTTTAAACGGAGTTGCGGCGCGACTGTAGTGTTTGAAAGAACCGAGGCGAGTTTTTTATTTATGTCGGTTTGGTCTTTGGGGTTAAAGTAGAGTGGGGCTGACTCCCCTACTTCCCTTAACACCGGGATGTCGCTGCAGACGCAGGGAGTTCCACAGGACATTGCTTCTAACAAAGTTAAACCGAACCCTTCAGAAAATGAGGGCAGGCAGTAGACTGAAGCCAAGTTATATATAGCCGCCAGGTCGTCGGATGGGACGAAACCGATTCGATGGACCAAGGGATGGGACCCGTATTTGGCAACCCAGATTTTGAAATGCATCAATTCCGGGTGGTTCAGTGGAAGATTGTCCTGCGTGGCATTTTTGCTTACGATAACGAGTTCCTGTTGCAGATCAACACAGGCTTGAGTCAAAAGGCCAAGATTTTTGTTCCAATTTATGTCACCTACATAGAGAACGAATTGGAGGGGTAGTTTATATTTCAGAGAAGTTTTTTCCAGAACGGGACTTTTTGGTAGGGGTTTAAATTCTCCAGAAGCTGCAAGATGAGTAACGTCGATGTGATCCGGCGATATATTTAGATATTTAGATATCTGAATTTTCGAGTAGTTTGAGATGGTGATCACCCGTGAGGTGTTGACAAGAGACAATTTCTGTAAGAGGAGGTTGACTGATCCTTTTATCCCGGGCGGGTAATGGTCGGGAAACTCTAGCGGGATGACATCGAGAATGGAAACAACCGTAGCTGCAGATTTAAAAATCGGCAAAGTAGATTTAAAAAGGTCAAAGTAGGTAAAATGAATGAGGTCAATGTTTCTGGGCGGCCTGTCGGAAAAAGTATGAAGTGTTAATCCGTGCGCTGGGGCGAGTCGGATTAACTGGGCGAGGAGATTTGTCGTATAGGTTCCTATGCCTCTGTAGATGTGGTCAGATGAACTCTTTGGTATAAGCAGCGCAATATTTTTCATTTTTTTATGTATTCCCAAACAGTGACACCGTTGAAATCTTTTTCCTGGATTTTTAAGTATCCGGAAGATTCGATCGCCATTTTTAATTTTTCTTCGGGATCAAAGATGGGCTGGACGTATCTGATCAAAAAGATTCTTTCTTGGGGATTTTCATCCCAGTCTCTGGCTGAATAAAGTGGGACGCCCTTTTTTGAATAATATTTATATGGGGCGGATTGACTGTAATTGATCATGACTGCGATCTTTTTGCTTAGTGGTTCGGCCTCAATAAATTTGACCGCATCCCGCCAATTTTCCCTGTGGAATCTGGGGTTAAACCAAAAGATGAGGATTGATGTTGCCGATGACGCAAGGGTAAGGAAAAGGGAAAACTTTCCCAACCTGATTAAGCCGCAGGTTATAAGGATGATAAATGCGGGAAGCAGAAATACCAGACGGAAATAAGAAAAACCGGCAGCTACCAATCCGGCAATTGCGGAGAGCGATAATGGGACTAATAGCCAGAACCAGATGAGACTGATCTCCTTTTTACGGACCCAGGCAATGAAAAGAGAAATTAAGGGAATAACCGAGATAAGCGTTACGAACGCTAGATACCCTATTCTTGAGTAAAAACTGATCCTGCCTATTAAAAATTTTACCCAGACGAGGATTAGGGATTTGGGTCCTGTTTTACCCAGGACATTCCACCATAACGGAAGGGAGTTTTTGGCCATTTGGGCTGTAGCCAGTTGCAATTTTAAAGTTTTTAACCATGGGATGTAACTCACCAGGGCTAAACTACTTGCAGTTAGCGTGGGGAAAAATGTGTGTCGCGAGAGTGATGAGTGGAGAAGGATTCCCAGATTTAATAAAACTAGTGGATAGTAGGAGTACATGGATGCGCTGAATGAAGCCCCTAATAGTAAAGTGCTGGAAATATTGGGTTTGTGAGAAAGTCTGATGTAACTAAATATTGAAAACGCTGCAAAAAAGGCCGACAGTGATGAATGCCAGGCTTCTTGCGAGTAGTAAATGTGAAGGGGGTTAATTGCAAGTAACAGGGCAGCCAGATCCGCTGTTTTGAAAACTGTCTTACCCAGTTTTATGCTTCCAGGTATGGCTAGATTGGTACAGATTAGATAAACCAGATATATCGTCAGGAGGCCTGCTACAAGCGAGAGCGAGCGAAGTGATATTTCGGAGTAACCCCAGAATTCTCCCCAAGTTTTGAAGAGTAAGTGATTTAGGGGGGGGTGAAAGTTTCCGGGCAAAAATTCCGAGATTAGTTGAGGGTAAGAACTTGACTGACTGACGGTGGCACCAATCGCCTCGTCTAGCCAGAATGATTGATTGATTAAGACTATTCTTAAAACTAACGCCAGGATAATGATTGGGATGATCATCTGGCTGTCTGTTTATAGATGATATTGGTCATAATTCCAGAAGAGAAGGCAAGGTCGTATGTTAATTTAAAGATAAAAAATCGGGGTTCTTTATGGCGGATGGAGACGATAATGCCTGAAGCCACAGAAAACGGCAAACTGTGGCGCGCTAGATTTATCAATTGCCCAAATAATCCCCACCGCATCTTCCGACGACCGATCCAGCGGGCTTGAACAAAAACCTCTTTCAGGGTTTCAGGATTACGATGGAAATGGACTGTATTTTCTGCCTTTTCGGGTCTGAATCCTAATTTAGTAATTAAGGTGCGACTATCGGTGTAGCCAATCGGGTCAAATCCGCCTGATTTTTTAAAAATTGAGGCCTTGATGGCTCTAAAGTCCTCTTGGTCATGGCTGTCGTCTCGAATTCTTCTTCTTTCGGGGCTGCCGTTGTTTCTGTTCCAACATTTGCTCCAAATGTTATTCCAATTTAATACCAGTTCATCCATGCTGAATGTGCCCATAGTCTTGCCATCTCTTATTGGTTTGGTGAGGCTCGTTATAAAGGAGGGAGAAAGGGTCATGTCGGCATCGAGAAAAACAAGTATCTCCCCTTTGGCGTGTTTGGCTCCCAGGTTTCTTGCAAAGGCTGGTCCCCTGTGGAGTTGGCTTAGCAATTTTATCCGGTTTTTCTTAATTATCTGCCTGGTGGCGTCGGTTGAGCCGTCATCGACAACGATTATCTCCAGGGGTGAGTAATCTTGCTTTTTTATGCTGTCGAGGCAATCATGGATCGACTTTTCTTCGTTGTAAGTAGGGATAATAACTGTCACTGTTTCGTTCATGTGGGATATTGATAACGTTAAACCTTGTCCTTTTCCCGCAAGGGGGGGCCAAGTAAATTCTACCTCCTGTCAGTGTAATAATTTATAAATCATTTGTGGGGACCAAACTGCGCGATAAGCTGACGGCTATTTAGTTGTGAATTAGCAGGTTAAATAGCTGCTGGTATTGGCGGGCAATTTTTTCCCAGGCATAGCATTCTGCTTTCTTTCTGGGGATGTCCCCCCAAGTTTTCGTTAATGCTTCACCAAGAGTCCTAGCGTAATCCGAGATAATGGCAGGATTAACCAGTAATCCCGCATCCCCAACCAGTTCTTTTCTGATCGGATCCTTTGATACCACTACCGGCAGATTACATGCCATTGCCTCAACTATGGAAATTCCGAAAGCGTCTGATGATTCGGAGGGAAATGTGAAAACATCTGCTGCCGTAAAGTAGGATGCTATTTTGTCCCGGGAGACTTGTTTGAGCAGAAATCTTTTAGATAAGAGTTCTTGGCCCAAAGAGGTTACTTCTCTCACCTGCGACTTATTTCCTGTCCCTAAAACAATAAGTGAAGCCCTTGTTTTCATCTTTGCGACTGCTTTGATGGCTAGTGAGACTCTTTTGGCGGGGGTAAGTGCGGATACTACCAAAACTATTGGCTTGGGTAACTGCAGATTGGCCGGATTTACTCCGGGGTGAAACTTTTCCAGATTGACTCCGTTGGGGATGACTACTGTTTTTTGCCAGGGAGCAAATAAACGAAATCTCTCCTGCGCGACTTTGGTTAGCATCACGTATTGGTCTACTCCGGAGAGTGTATTTATCCATTCCTCGTATCCTGGTCCCCATTTCCCTATTCCGGATTGCGAAGAGACGATCAATTTTGACCCAATCCGGTGGCAGATTTTTCTTAATAGAAATACCTGCCAACCATTGTTGGTGGCGATAATTATTTGGGGATTATATTTGATCAATTCCGGGATAACTTTTTGGGTAAAATCTTTGATCTTTAAACTCCAATAATCAATAAATAGTCGTTTTTTTACTCCCGTGGGGAAGTTGGATTTTTCCCCGTCAGGGGATATTGGTATCTGTTGAATTTGATAATGAGTATTATAGAGGGAGTTTCCAGCCTGGAATACAAGTACTTTGTTTGATTTGGATAGATTTTGACATAACTCGTGCACGTATGTTTCTACTCCCCTATTTACCAATCCGCTATAAAAACTTAAAACTGCTATTTTCATCTATTTTGGCTGCCAAAGTGTAAAACGCTCATTAAGGACCGAGGTGGGAAGAAAGTTTGCCATCACAAATTTTTCTATGTCTGTCTCGGGGGGGGCACTTATATTTTCAGAGAGAATTAATCGGGGTGGGTTATTTTTAAGATTAGAAATGATGCTTTGCTGAACTCCGTTATAATTTAGGTACCATGGCAAGTAATGAAACCAGGGTTTGATCGAAGGAATGGTGTTTGACAGAACATAAATGTGATCCCAGGTGTTAAGGAGGTAAATTTTTTCTCCCCTATCGGTGTTTGATTTTAGCCACTCGACTGTGGCGATTGTACTGTCCTCATAAAAACGGTCGGGTTTTCGCCAATTGTGAAGAATGTGTATTGAGGAATAGGCGATGATGATAATAGTACATACGAGAAGCAGAGGACTTGTTCTGAATTTCTCATACCTTGCCAAAGCCAGTGCCACGAACGGAAGTGCGGGTTGGATGTGGAACAATTCGAAACGGGGGTAGATAAACGCTAGACCGGTTAGGCCCCAAATTGCAATTGTTCTGGTGGGAGACAAGAAAAGCAATAAATACGTTATAACTGTGAGTATGCCCGCAAACTTCAGGGTGGGAGACTGGAAAGAGTAGGTTACGAGTGTGGGGGGAAATTTAAAGATCCAAATAATGGCATCATCTAGCACGCCGGTCAGAAATAACATTGCGGCCGAAATTCCAAGAGCAGGAAACGCTCCCTTGGCCACGTTTAAGAGAAAATGTTTTTGTTTTGATAAATTGACGGCTTGACCTGCAATTATTAATGCCGGAAGTATTATGATTGAATTCTGTTTTGTCAGAAGAGCGAGTGAAAGAAAAAAACCTGCAAGGACTATTTTTTTAGTTTGGATTGATATTAATATAAGCAGGAAAAACAGCGTTATCAGCAGATCAAACCAAAGAGCGTTTCCGTCAAACGACGTCATTAAAAGCACGTAAATTGCCAATGCTATCAGCGGTCGGAAGTTGCCTTGGGGGTAAACCTTGCGGGCAACTTTATAAACAAAGATGTCGACTGAGACTATTGTGGTCCAGGTTAGAAGCTTTAAAGAAATTAAATTGATACCCGCCAACTTGGTCCAAAACCAAAGGATAACGGGAAGCAGGGGTGGTTTCTCAAACGCGAAGTCCTGATATATTTTGTACCCGTTGTCCATCAGATACGGCCAAAGATGAAGCTCTGGCCAGGGCGTGAATTGGATATTGGCAAGTAATAGCAGGTGGAAAGCCACTATCAGAACAAGATATAAGTTGCGGCTTCCCCTCTGCGTCATAACCGGTTATTTTAATCATAACACGGCCTTGATGTATAATTTCTGTCGATGCGACCCAATAAACGTCTTAGTATTACGGTCTTTTTCCCGTGTTTTAATGATGAGCACTCAATAGGGAAACTGGTATTAAAAGCCGATAAAATTCTTAGTGATATTTCTCCTGACTATGAGTTGATCGTTATAGACGATGGTTCTACGGACAATAGTCGGGCTGTGCTTGAGAGAACTGCTAAAAAAATCAAGCATTTAAAATTAATCTTCCATGGGAAGAACCGTGGTTATGGTGGCGTTTTGAAGAGTGGATTTGAGACGGCGACAAAAGAATTGGTTTTTTATACTGATGGCGATGGCCAGTATGATGTTGGCGAATTGCCGTTGATGGTGGAATTAATGACAGATGATGTGGATTTTATTAATGGAATAAAAATGGAGCGAAAAGATTATGTGTATCGAATAATTGTGGGAAACTTATATAACTTTTTGGTAAGGTGGGTATTTGTGCTGCCTATTTTTGATGTTGATTGTGATTTTCGGTTAATCAGACGGTCGTTATTAAAAAAAATAAGTCTTTCATCCTCAAGCGGAGCGGTATGTGTGGAGTTGGTCAAGGGAGCGCAGTTGAACGGGGGAAGATTTAGGCAGATATCTGTTCACCATTACGAGAGGGCTCATGGGACTTCACAGTTTTTTAAACCATTTAGGATCCTGCATACCTTTTGGGAGTTGTTGGTTTTAAGATTGAGGTTGGTTTAGACATTTTACAGTTGTGGAAAAAGTCGAATATAAGAATATATTTGATCAGGAGGATTCCCATTTTTTCTATGTGGCTTTGCATGAGCTGGTTTTAAATTTGACAAAAAAATTGGCGAGAAGGAGATCACTTTCGATCCTTGACGCTGGATGCGGGACAGGTGGTCTAGCTATCCGCCTATCAAAAATCGGGAAGGTGAGGGCGATTGATTTAAGCAGCGTGGCTGTGCACTTTGCAAGGAAAAGAGGAGTTGATGTTATCAAAGCTTCTGTGGATAGAATACCATTTAAGAGTGGTTTATTTGACTTGGTGGTGAGTATTGATGTTCTGTATCACAGATGGGTGAAAAATGATACTAAGCCTTTGAGGGAATTTATAAGGGTAATCAAGCCCGGAGGAATTTTGATTTTGAGAGTTCCTGCTTTGGCATGGTTGTCAAACTCGCACGACAAGTGGGTATGGGGGGTTAGAAGATTCAATAAGGGCGATTTGAAAGCGAAATTGAATTCAGCTGGGTTTAAGATATTAGTCTTGTCTTATACGGGGGCGATAATTGCCGGATTGATTATGCTGGACGGGGTTTTGAGGAAATTTACACAGAGGGGAAAAGGGGGTTCTGGAGTCAGGAAAGTCCCTAAATGGGTCAACTTTCTTTTTCTACAGATTTTGAGAATGGAGAATTGGCTTATTTCTCGGTTCGGATATTTGCCCATGGGGGCAGGGATAATAGTTGTTGCCCGTAAGCCTTAACGATAAACTGTGGCTGTGGTAACCCCATTTTCTTTAACTGTGAACAGAATTTCCCTTTTCTTAGTCATCACTACCGAATCTGCTTTTGGAAATTGCTGGATGTAGGAACTCTCCAATATGACAATGTCTGCCTTGTTCCAGTCTTTGGTTAGATTTCTCGAAGTGTGATACGTGGCGGTATCTGAACACCCCACCACGCTTACTACACCTTTAAGATTGTTTCTGTCTATAAAGTTTAACGCTTTCTTGCTTCCGAAACAGAGACCCACTAGATCATATTTTTGAGCTTTTCCGGGACCTCCGATAAGATAATTGTAATATAGGTAATAGTTGGGGTGATAAGAAATTGGATAGGAGGAGAAAAATATAAATGTGAAGTAGGCGAGGATTTTGAGAAATCTCCTTTTTGTATATTTTTCAACGAACTGAAATATTCCCCATCCGGACAGAATATATATCCAGGGCAAAAGGGGCAATGCATATCTGATTCCGCCTTTTTGGGGTGTAAGCGAGATGGTGACAAAAAAAAGTATTATGTATGTAAGACCTGTTATTGCAAGCGATTTTTTGTGTGACTCGGCCTTTGAAAGTCTTTTGACCAATAGCAATCCCCCGATAAAAACAAACAGTATTATTACCTCCGGTGTCCGAAAAAAAAATTGAAAAAGATAGTAAGTCGGGTTTGGGTAAAATGTGGATTGCCCAAGGAAATAATTGGGTACCGGGTCGCCATATCTGGTCAAAACTGTCTGATTGTAGATATAAAGGGGAACGGAAATGATAGGAAGAAACCACGATGATGGCCAGAGGACTGTGGTGAACGTAAAGAAGCCGACGATGTTTTTTAGCAGTTCTGATAGCTTTGATCCGGCAGGTTGAAACAGTGTGTGAGTTGCCCAACTGAAAATCGGCAGAATGCCATTTGGCTTGGTCAGAAACGCTAAAGACAGCCAGAATCCGGGAAAGATGGTTTTTGCCGTGGAACTCGAGTTAAAACTTATGAGGGCTAAAAACGAGAAGAGGGTCAGATAAGAGTCATGAATGACCCAACGGTCAAGACCTATGGCGATGGGATTGAGAGCGTAGGTAATAGAGGCAATGAAAGAGGCTTTTGGCGAAATATACTTTGAGAAGTAAATAAACATAAGAGGGGTGAGTAATGATCCGATAAGCACCACTGGCAGGCGGGAGGCGATGATGTCGGAAAAGATCCGGAGGCTGAATTTGCCGGTCCCGGCGAACAGTATGTGGGACGCCCCGTTGGTTACTGCCAAAGGAAGGCCTATGGCGTAAGAATCTTTGGGGTTGTTCCACCAGGCATTTTTAAGATAAGTTAAGTCCCTATTTTTTAACGCATAAAGATATTCTTTCCCTTTTACCATCCAGGTAATCTCGTCGGGGTAGACGCCTGTTTGCTCCAGTTGGAAAGATCTGGGTATTAAAGCTATGGTATACAGCAAAACCGCCGCAATTGAGCGTTTAGTAACCATTGGTTGGGGGAAACAATTTTCTCTTTAGTCTTCGAGGCAAGGTAACTATTAGTGATTTCAACCAAAATGAAGTGTTGGCCGGGAGAGTTACGTCTGGAACTATTTTGGGGTGGGGCTGAAAGAACACGTCTGGAATTTCTGATGCGGGTATTTTTTCACCTATCTCGTATTTAAACTTGTTTTTTCTTTTGGGGACTTTCAGGTCTTCAGTTTTCGTATTTGAACGACGTAAATGGGTGGCATGATGATACGGTAAGTCAAGAAAGGTTATTTTCTCTTGATCTCGGTCCTGGATAAGCTTGTTTTTGGAGTCATAAAATCCTTGCTGGCCGTGGGGTCTGTTAACATGGAGTCCTGAAATATTTTTAAAATTAATAAACCTTAGGTTCAGATGACCAGTCTTGCCTGCGAGTTTATACATGCCTGCTGATAGCGGCAGTCTGTGATAGATATCTCCTACTAAATTATTAGTTCTTGTAACTATTGATTCAGTGTCGGAATGGAACCTGGCAAATATAGTGGCTTTTCTGATTGATTCTTCAGGCCATATTTCATCCCCGTCCAGGATCATTATCCAGGTGGCTCGAGTATCGGTTTCGTCTATCATCTTCTGTCGGAACTGGGTATGGATCTGCGGGGTTACGTCTTTGCACTGGAGGAACTTGATTTTCTCGGAATTAATGGAGTTTATTATTCTGGATGTCATGTCTGTTGAGCCGGTGTCCCAGACCATTATTTCGTCTACGTGTTTTATTACTGACATTATTGAGTACCAAATCCACCTGGCTTCGTTTTTTACCAAACAGTGAGCGACTATTTTTGTCTTCATCTTTGACTTTTCCAGTGGCTGAAAACTACCATGCTAGTGACTATTAGAACCACCGTGTTGGCAAGGCCTAAAGTAATTATCGGACCTAATGTTCCAAGCCGAGGAATAAGCAAAATATTTCCTGCAATCATGATTGCAGCCTGAAAAAGAGATAGAAGTCCGATTATTTTGGGTTTTTTGAGATTATAGATGATTATTATGATAGAAAGAGAGCTGGCAATAAAGGGAATGTTGGCAAGGGTCAGACCTTGAAACGGAGTTATTGATTCTTCCGCTTTGGATCCAAACAATAAAAGGATAAAAGGTTTTGAGATGAATATTCCGAAGATCATGATTGAGATCAGCCCAATTTGGGCCAGGATCGATTTCAACAATAACGGTCTAAGTTGTCTTAAGGGTTTACCTGATGCCAGCTTTGGGGCGACTACGGCAGAAAAGCTGGTAATGATCACTGCGTAAAAGGAAGCGATTCTTGAGGCAACTGAGTAAATCCCAGTAATGGCAGGTCCGGCCAAAAGCAGTAATATCTGTACGTCGACTCTGCCTGCAATAGAAGAAGCGAGCTTGTTAATACCGACCCAACCGCTAAATGACAGAAGAGATCGATAGGTTGAAAGAGATGGATGGGATTCCCTGAAGGAAAATTTGAGAAAGTTTAACCCGATGGCTACTCCTACAATAGGAGCCACTGCAGAGAAGAACATGGCGAGGGTTACTGAATATTCGATTTTTAAGCTGATGACAAGCAAAATAAATAACACCCTGATCATCGAAAAGCTTGTAGAGCTTATGGCTGACTGAAGGAATTTTTGGTAACCCTGGAGCGAGAATGTGACAATATCCAGTATGGATAAACCCAGAATGGCTATCCCTGCCAACATTACCGAGGGAACTTCTTGAGTAAGAAAAAATCTGGGAGAAATAATCCATGAAAATCCTATTAGCACCAGAGATATGACCGATGCCAGTGTGGCCCTGAGAATTAGGCCCGCCTTGAAATATTCTCTTGACTTTTCCGGATTGAGAGTGTGGTGGAAGGAGATGAAATTTATCACGCCGCTGCCTATGCCGATATCCAGAATCGAGAAGGCAAGGACTATAAAGTTGTTTATGGCGGAAAATATCCCGAAGTCCGATGTGGACAATAACCTGAAGGTCAGGACAGTGAAAAGGAAGGCTAGAAAAGCGTCCAGTGTGTTTCCTAAAAATAGAGTGTAGGTGTTTCTGGCAGTTTTAGAGAATACCAACCTCGACCCGGTTAAAATGATGTCTTTCACTTAAATCAATTTTATTGAATTTGACGACCAGTTACAATTCCATCAGAGACTAACTTCTTTCGATTTATAGTAGTACCATGAGTTTTCAGAATCCGGAACAACTTCGAGGGAAAAATATTTACTGTCTTCAAATATTTCAAACGCTGGGTAATTGATCTTTAGCATTCTGAATCGGTTCAGGATTGTGGGGTCGGAAAAAAGAAGAAATGAGTTGATGTTGCGACTTTGCAAATATCTAGCTACAAGGTCATAGTCGCGTTCTTGCAGGATGGAAGTGAATTCATTCATCCCGAAACCGTTGTAGATATTTCTATAGCCTAAGCCCGTCTCAAATGAGATGGGTATTGTCGGACCGAAGACCGTGACTGTTGCCTTGGGTTTCGGGATTGCTGTAAGGAGTGGAAGAACTTTATTCTCAAAACCCCAGTAGGTATATATGTTGCGCCTGAAATTAGTTTTGTATTTGGATAAATCTCCACCTGAGACTGTCAGCGCTAACAAAAGATAGGGAATAATGAAGATTGATGAAAAGAAGAGCGGGGCCATTTTCTGTTTTTTGTTTAGTCTCATGGTAATAACCAGAGCAATAGAAAGAGCAGTAACCGATGAAATAAAGAGAAGTGAAGAGTGGTTTCCGAATTTATTCTCAGGTGAATTGAGTTTTATGGCGATATTTATTAAGCTCTCTTTAAAATTTTTTGTGATTGTTTCCGATTTATCTACCCTTCCCATAAGCGTTTCGGAGATGTTTCTTAGCTGCGGACGTTTAAATGCAAGAGAAGCAAAATTCCAATTCAGAAACATTGATTGAGACAGCGAAAGCATACCGATTGCCAATATCAACAGAGTGGCATTTGTTTTAAATATCCCGGCAAGGCGAGTTGAACCAACAGCAATCGCGATACTTATTAGGGGGATGGAATAGGTTAAATATCTATCTGAAGCTTGTCCCCCCATAAAGCCAATCCATAGAAAGTACCAGAATAATGTGGCAAGTATAATCAGGCGTGTTCGCTTGTTGATAGTGCACATTGTCATTCCGATCACCTTGGGAATTAAGAAGAGAGTCCCGAAAGTGCCTAAGAAAAACAACGATGTAAATTCTTTGCCTCGCGGGACTGGAGTTAACTCTGGAATTTTTTTTAGAAAGCTTTCAGTTTCAAAAACTGTTTCCGAGGTCTGTCTTTGGTCAGAAAATGGCAAGCCATAAATGGGAATATTTCTCCCAATCCATAAGTATCCGATTGACGAGAAAATGACTGCTAAAAAGACGTTCCTGATCCAAGATTTTGAGATTGATTGAGAATTTGAGCTAGAGATTAGCGCAAGTATTGTCAATAAACCCGAGGTCACAATTAAGATTTTATGGTTGGGGATGGGGAATGAAGCAGTAAAATAACTTGTGGGATTGACAGACAGGTAAATAAATAGCGCCAGGGGCAGAACAAAAAGAGTGAATTTTAAGTAACGGTGGATGTTTGATTTTAGTATTATCAGACTTAATGTGATTGGAAGTAGAAAGGTGTTTTGAAATTTGAGAAGAAATGATGCGGCTAGAACTACCCCTATTTTTATTGCCGTGTCTCTGGACAAATTTTTATTTGTCACTTGCCAGATCAAAAAAATAAAAAGGACAGTCGATAAAATATCCGGATATAGCGCCTGTGTGGTTAGGAATTCATCAATAAATGGCAGCAGTAATAATGACAGAAGGCTTAATTTGGCTATCGACGAGTCTAAATTTTGTTTAGCATAGGTATAAATGAGAATCCCGAGAAGGCAGATGTAAACGAGCGGGAATAACCTGAAAGACTCCGTATGGGAATTCCCGGTAAGAATCATAGATAAGAGAAAGAATGTCCATCCCCCTATGGGGGGATTGACTGTGGGTTCTTTGGTTAGAAGGTCGTCGTGGGGGATATATCCCAGCGAGAATGTGGATCTGGCAAAGGGGATGTAGCTCATGGTGACATCCGGATCGATTATGGGTCTTATGAGCAGTAGCATGAATATTTTTACTAAAATGGTTATTATTACGACGCTAGTTAATCCAAGTTGCGGTAATTGCTTTCTTGAGGATCTAACAATTTTTATAATTCCTACTAATGAGAGCACGGCTTGAAAATAAAAAAGTATTTTGGGAAGAATGAAATTTTTATCCTGGTTAAAAATAAATATTACCGAATAAATAATTATAGAAAGAGAGATGCTTAATACCAGTTTTTCTATTAGTTCAGCAGAATTTTTGGGTTTGGTAATACCGCAGAGCCAGAAGCAGATAGCAAACGGAATCAATAGCACCATTTTTATAATGTCTTGCCGGAAGCAAAAAAACTGGTGAGTAGAAACGCGTTGAAAATAACGCTTAGGAGTATAAGTAGTTTGACGCTAGACGAAAAATTGTTTTTTATCATCTGAACCAGGGGTATAAACAGGAATGGGATTAGGTCCGCCGAATAACGCAATCCGAATTGGGTCTCGCCGGAAGTAAAAAATATTAGATATAGATACAATAAGCCACCGGCTGATGCAAGATATGCGACATAATCGTTTATCTTCGGGGGCTGAAGGAAGAAAAAGGCGAGAAAAATTGGAGAGAGGTAAAAAAAGCCTATGCCCTCGAATTCCGGAGTTATCAGGGGCCATTTGAGGGAACTTCCGGCTTTGTCAGTTTGCAGAACCGGCGCAGGAGATTTCAGGAGATAGGTATAAATATTTTTAGGTATGAAGTGGCGGTTGAATTGTCCGTAGGTTTGAAGCAGTACTGTCTGGTAATCAAGGTTGTATGATTTGGTCAAATAGCCTTCTTTAAGGTTGTCGGAAAACCTTGTGTGATACCACCAGAATCTAAGCCGGTACGAAGTGTAAATGCTAATTAGGATCAGGAGGGTAAAGATGAACTTCCCAATTAGTTGTTGGCGAGCTGGTTTTTGACTGCTGACTTTGCTTTTTAGCTTGGCGTTTAAAAACGTATTGAGCGATAGAAGAAAATCACTGATGGGGATAATTGCAAACGGTAACAGTAATTGCTTTCTGGTAAAAGCAGTGATTACCACCAGAGGTATAAGAAGATAGAGTTTTTGTGAAGTCCTGAAAATATAGATATATAGCAGGGATAACACTAAGGCTACTGTTTGAGGCAGATTCCAGGAGTTGGGGATAAAAATTACGGAGACCACCGAGGTGGCGAAAAGAAATGTTATCATCAGCCAGATACGAGTGGTTGCCGAAGCGATCTTCTCCAGATTGAAATGTTTGTTTAGTATCCAGACGATCAAAACTATTGCGAGGATGTTTGCTATCCATTGGGGGGGGATTTGTTCATTGACGGAAAACACAACCGCTAGGGGAAGCATAAAAAGCGCAGTCCCGGGATCCGCGGCGTAGTAGTATTTATTTTTGATTATGTCCGTGTCTAGATATTTTTCTTTAAAATTTCCAACTAGGTCGTAGTGGCCTTTGGCAAGTGAAAACGCCTGGACTGAGAAGTGTTGGCTATAGGAGTGCGAAATGTTGTGATAGAGCGTAAACAGGGCCACGAAAATGATAACTATTCCCAACAGGAGATGTTCCAAGTAAAAGTTCTTCATTGTTTATTTTTCTGGAGAATGACGAGTTTTATGTCTTGATTTTCGTAGTTTTCTGATGGATTAATCTTAATGGAAGAGAGAACTGCGTAATTTGAGGCCAGATAGGGTGATAGGCTGTCGGGTTTGTATAGTACGTCTTTCCATCCCCCTAGGGAAAAATCTTTGCTGTCTTCCAGGTAATTTGAAATGGCAATAAAATCCACCGGGTTTGTAGACAGCTTTGTTGATTCTAAGACTTCGGGTGAGAGTGGAAACCACATCGTGGTGAGGCCATGATACCATCCCGCCCACGCATCGAGGTTGGTAACAATCAGTTTTCCGGGAGGAATTTGTGAGCTCAATTTATCAGATATTATTTTGTATATAGGAGGCATGCCTATATTTTGAAATTGGTTCCTGAATCTGTAATCGACGAAGATATGACCAATTGGTGAGATGAGGGTAAGTGATACTATGACGATAAGCTTATAGATTCCTAGTTTCTTGGATTTAGTATGCTCGGCCATGGATATAGCTGACAGGATAATTAGCAATGGATTTAAAGGATGGATGTATCTTGCGTTAGGAATGGTTGCTGATGAAGCTAATAGAAATAATGTAAGGCTAATAACGGAGAGCCGAGAAAGGGTTTGAATTTCTGGCTTTTGTTTGTTGAATAATCCAATTAGAAAAAACCCTAAAACTAAGGGTGGGGCGATTCTTTCGGGGGAGCGGATGAAGTTATATAAATTGTAAAGAACTTTTTTGGAAAACTGGAGAAGGTTCAGGCTTTTGTCCGGAGCCCCACGGAGGATATTTGCCTGGGAGGTTTCTGTAGAAACATGAAAAGACCCGACGGTCTTTAGCGGTGAAATTGGTGATAACTGAAAACGCTTTGAAA
>Ga0209542_10010575_pt1 | contig 16595 bp, 13 predicted proteins | sample RifCSPhighO2_01_FD_184028 | JGI IMG/M metagenome (GOLD analysis project Ga0209542, IMG submission 184028) | Soil microbial communities from Rifle, Colorado - Rifle CSP2_plank highO2_0.1 (SPAdes) (version 2) | ecosystem: Environmental > Terrestrial > Deep subsurface > Rock core/Sediment ...
ATTTGTAATGTATTTTTCTGTCGCTCTGTTTCCATGTCTATTAACTTTGCAATTTGCGGATCTTGTTTTTTTAATTTCATATTTTATCACCTTAATATTTTCTTATTTTTAAATGTTAAATCTATAATTTTTGACGGTTTGGCTTTTTTGAGGTTTCCTGCATCAATTATAATAATTTTAGATGTTAATCCGCCAAATTTTGCCTTTATATCGCCTATTTTTGTAAGAGACGGCTCGCCAGATATATTAACCGAAGTTTGAGCTAAAGGTTTATTTATTTTTTTTAGTAAATTATTTAAAAACTTATATTTCGGAATTCTTATCGCAATTGTATTTTTGTGAACCCCATATAATTTTATATTGGGTTTTCTTTTTAAAATAAAAGTATATTTTCCTGGCCAATATTTTCTTAATATTTTTTCTTGCTCTTTATTGATTTCTGCCAATTCTTTTGCCATTTTTATATCTTTTACAAAAATAGGTAAGGGCTTTAATTTTGGCCTTTTTTTTATTTTAAAAATTTTATCAACTGCTTTTTTATTTGTAGCATCTGCTAAAAATCCGTACACCGTGTCGGTTGGGCAAACAACAACTCCTCCATTTTTTAATGTTAAAAGCGCTTTGTTCATTAACTATTTAATAAAGTCAGAAAATTTTTCTAAATCTTCGGGCTTTCCAAAATCCATCCAATTATCTTTTAAAATTTTAACTTTTACTTTTTTATCTTTTGCCAAAAGAGAAATCACATCGGTTATTTCGTATTCACCCCTTTTGGATTTTCCAATTAAAGGCAGTTTTTCAAAAACTTCAGGGGTAAATTTATATAAACTCGTGTTAATTAAATTACCCATAAACTCTGTTGGTTTTTCTACAATTTCTTTTAAAAATTCTCCTTCTTTAATAAGCACTCCGAATTTTTCAGGATGATCATTTTCTATACCGGCAACATAATTATATTCGTCGTCAATATTTATTAATTTTAAATCTTCAGTGGAATAAAAATTATCTCCAACCAAGGAAATAAAGTTTGATTGTTTTACAAAATCTTTCACACATTTTAAAGGGCAGGCAGTTCCATATTCTTTTTCTTTTGGCCCTAATATTTCAAACTGATTTATTATTGTAATATTAGGAATAACTCCACTAAAAGTATAGGTTTTCAAAAATTCGCGAATCATATCCTCGCGGAATCCTACCACCAAAATAATTTCTGTGTATCCTGCTTTTAAAATGTTATCTAAAAGGTATGCTAAAAAGGGCTTATTATTAACTTCTATAAGATGCTTAGACATATTCTTTGATAATTCAAGCATTCGGGTCCCTTGCCCCGCCGCAGAAATAACAACCTTTGTAATCATAAAACAATATTAATTAATTTATTTGGAACAAAAATTATTTTTTTAACTTGATTGGCGCCAATAATAGTTTTAATTTTTGAACTATTAAGGGCTATGTTTTCAGCTTCTTTCTGCTCTATATTATAACTAACTTCTATTTTATCACGAACCTTGCCATTAATTTGAACTATCAGTAAAAATTTATCTTCTTTTATTAATTTTTCATTATACTGTGACCATTCTTCAAGATGAATTGATTTTTTATTTTTCAAAACACTTTGCCATAATTCTTCTGATAGGTGAGGCGCAAAAGGGGCTAATAATTTAAGGAAAGTTTCGTATTCCTTTTTTGAAATTTTGTGAGATTCTAATTCATTTAGCAACTTCATTAATCCACTCACGCCTGTATTAAAATTTAAGTCATCAATATCACTACCTATTATTTTAATGTATTTATTAATAATATCTGTAGCTTTTGCGTTGGCTTTATTTTTGGCGTCATACTGAGTTACAAAATTAAAAACTCTGTTTAAAAATCTATATACACCCGTAATTCCATTTGCATTCCACGATCCACCATTTAGATATGGCCCCATAAACGCTAAATACATTCTCATTGCGTCGGCCCCATATTTTTTTACTTCATTATCAGGATCAACTACATTGCCTCTGGATTTAGACATTTTCTGATTATCGGGTCCAAGAATTATTCCTCTGTTTCTCCTATTTGAAAATGGCTCATTAAAACCTAAATAACCAAGTTTATATAAAGCTTTGGTGAAAAATCTAGAATACAAAAGATGCATAGTGGTATGTTCTGCTCCTCCAAGATAAGAAAATACCGGCAACCATTTTTTCATTTTTTCTTTTGAGGCAAATTCTTTCTTACTCTTATGGTCAGTATAACGCATAAAATACCATGAAGAATCCACAAAAGTATCCATGGTATCGGTTTCTCTTTCGGCCTGACCTTTGCATTGAGGGCACTTTACCTTCAGCCATTTTTTGGCTTTAGCTAAAGGCGACCTTCCATCATTTGCCGGTTTAAAATCTTTAAGGGGAGGAAGCTTAATTGGTAATTCTTTTTCAGAAACAGGCACATAACCGCAAACTAAACAGTTTACCATTGGTATTGGCACCCCCCAATATCTCTGACGCGATAATATCCAGTCGTGTAAACGATAGGTTGTTTGAGGGTAGCCAGCGTTCTTGTCTTTGAGTATTTTCATAACTTCTTCAATACTGCAAAGCGGCGCATTACTTATTGGTAAATTAAATTTTTGAGCAAATTCTTTATCCCTTTCGTCATGAGCTGGTACAGCCATAACGGCTCCAGTTCCATATTGACCCAAAACATAATCAGCTATAAAAACCGGTACCTTTTCATCGTTAATTGGATTTATGGCAAATATTCCAGTATTTACTCCTGTTTTAGTTTTGGTTTCTTGCCTCTCAAGTTCTCTTTTAGCAAAAGATTTTTTAATATAATTTTTTACTTCATCGCTGGTTTGCCAGCCAACATCAATCCATTTTTGCGTAAGCTCGGGAGAAATAATTATTGCTGTGACGCCAAACAAAGTGTCTGCTCTGGTGGTAAATACTTCCACAAAATGTTTACCATCTTTTTGGCCTGGAATATTGGTTAAGTTAAATTTGATATTCGCTCCCTCTGACCTACCAACCCAATTTCTCTGTGCAAGTTTTACTGTATCTTGCCAATCAACCTTATTAAGGTCATCTATGAGTTCATCTTTAAATTCGGTTATTTTAAACATCCATTGGGCAAGTTCCTTTTGAACAACCTCAGAACCACATCTATCGCATTTCCCATTAACTACCTGTTCATTTGCTAAAACTGTTTTATCTTTAGGGCACCAATTAACTTTTGTTAAAGCGCGATAAGCCAGTCCTGCGTTATAAAATTTAATAAACATCCATTGTGTCCATTTGTAATAATCAGGGTCTATTGTGCTCACTTTACGAGACCAATCAAAAGTAGTACCCATCGACTTGAGTTGTTTAGTCATATGAGCAATATTTTGCTTGGTCCATTTTTCGGGATGAATATTATTTTTTATGGCTGCGTTTTCTGCAGGTAAGCCAAAAGCGTCAAAACCTGTAGGGTACATAACATTATAACCCTTCATACGAAGGTATCTGGCCTTAATATCTGGTAAGGCAAAAGCATACCAATGGCCTATATGAAGATTACCGGAAGGATATGCAAATTCCGTTAGAAGCATTTTATTTTCCTTTCTTGCAATAGTATCTTTAGTATTATAAAGTTTCTTAGTTTCCCAATACTTTTGCCACTTTTTTTCTATTTTACTTGGGTTGTACCTTTGCATAATTGTCGTTCATAATAACACAATGAACTTAAATTTTAAATAATTTTCTAGCGTTTTGAGTGGTTTTTTCAGCCACCTCTTTAAAGCTAATTCCTTTTAGTTCTGCTATTTTCTGAATAGTATGTTTTATAAAAATTGGTTCATTCCTTTTATCGCCTTCTTGTATAGGAGTTAAATATGGGCAATCTGTTTCAACCAAAAGTTTTTCCAATGGAGCATTTTTGATAACTTCATCAATATTAAATTTAAAAATTATTCCATTAATACCTAAACAAAATCCCATATCCATATATTCTTGCGCCTGTTCTTGTGTGCCTGTAAAACAATGAATTACACCCAAAAGTCCATTTTGTGTTTTTAAGATATCTATAACATCGTTGTGAGCCATTCGGCAGTGAAGAATTACTGGTAAATTTAATTCTTTTGCCAACCCTAACTGCTGTAAAAATACCTGTTTTTGCTTTTCTTTAAATTGCTCTAATTTAGCGGTAGTTTTTGGTTTGTAATAATAATCCAAACCAATTTCCCCTATTGCCACCACCCTTCGACTACCGCTCAGGGCAAGCTTTTTATATTTTTCTCTATTAAACTCCTGTTCTTTAATTAAAAATCCACCTTCATCTGGATCTGTTTTTACTTTCTGAAACTCTGCTGCCGCATAAATTGGATGAAGCCCTATTGCCGCATACATTCCCTCACTGTACATTTTTGCCAAGTTAACCGCCTGCTCTGATGTTTCAAATTTTGTGCCAACATTTATTGCCCAAATATTTTCTGCCAGAGTTCTTTGAATAACTTCTTTATAATCTCCTTTGTAGGCATTAAAGTTTAAATGACTGTGAGTATCAATTATCATATTCCTTATATTATCTTAATAAAACAGTAATTTCAAATAAAAAAAGTGGCCGAATGCATAATAGCATCCAGCCACACTGACGGTTTGACCAGCGTTGGCTAGTCGGTTTTCGTCTGTTGGTTGCGACGAATCTCGTCGTAAACTTCTCGGCGATGGACTGGAACCTCTTTGGGCGCCTCAATTCCAATGCGCACCTTGTCGCCGCGAATTTCAACAACCACGATTGTAATGTTATTATTAATAACAATACTCTCGTTCTTTTTGCGGGAAAGAACCAGCATCGCAATTTCCTCCTGAAAAAATACTAATCATGCTCCATCAAGTCATCCTTGATAAAAAAGAGCTACTTATATTATATCAGACCCAAAAATAAAGTCAATAGCTGGTAGTAATTTAAACTCTTGGAAAGAGTGGTTCCTGTTTTTTTTGCTCAATTAACTGTTTAATTTTTTCTGAAGTTTCTGGTAAAAATGGGTGTAGTAAATCTGCAATATTTTGCAAGGCGAAAAGAGAATCAGAAATAACTTTTTTTGCGTTTTCTTTTGCCTCCCAGGGCTTTTCTTCATTTATATATTTATCACAAAATCCAATCAATTCCCAAATTGATTTTAACGCCTCATTAAACTTAAAATCATCTAAATATTTTTGGCAATCTTTCTTTGCCGTATTAACCGCTTTACTAATTTTAGATGTTGGTTTTATCTGCGAAACATTCAGCTTAACAGCCAAAGCAATGGTTCTTGAAACAAGATTGCCAATTCCAGAAGCTAAATCGCCATTATATCTTTGTTCAAATTTTTCATAAGTAAAATCACCATCTTCTATTGGAGAAATTTCTCTTAAAAGGTAATACCTTAGGGCATCTGTACCATATTTTTTAACAAGTAAAAATGGATCAATTGTGTTACCCAAAGATTTCGACATTTTTTGACCATTTGAAGTTATGAATCCATGTATAAAAATCTGCTTTGACTGTGGCAAACCAGCCGACATAAGCATTGCCTGCCACATAGAAGACTGTTGCCTTAAGTTATCTTTTCCAGCCAATTGAAGTCCTGGCCAAAAATCATTAAATTTACCCAAGTTCTCTGGCCAGCCCAAAGCCGAAATATAGCTTACAAGAGCATCAAACCAAACAAACATTATGTGCTTATCGTCATTTGGTACGGGAACCCCCCAAGGCATTTTTTCTTTTAATCTTGAAATGCTAAAATCTTCTAACCCTTTTTTGGTAAATTCTTTAATTTCATTAAATTTTGATTGGGGAAAAACAAACTTAGGATTTTTTTTATAAAAATTTAAAAGTTTCTTTTGGTATTTGGAATAGCGAAAAAAGTAATTCTCTTCTTCAATAATCTCTATTTCCTGATTTAAATGAATAGGGCACTTGCCTTTTACAAGTTCCGACTCTGTTTTTTCTAATTCACAGCCAACACAATATTTAATTTTGTAATTCTTTTTATAAATATCTCCATTTTTATCGCAAAGTGTCCAAAATTTTTGCGCCGCCAAAACATGATGTGAATCGGTTGTACGAATAAAATTATTGTAATTTAAGTTTAAAGAAACTTTTAAGTCATTAAATTTTTTTGCATATATATCACAATATGCTTGTGGTTCAAGATTATTTTCTTCGGCTTTACGAAAAATTTTTAAACCGTGTTCATCGGCTCCTGTGTTAAAAAAAACTTCATATCCCTGCAAATCATAATAGCGCGAAATCACATCTGCTTGAATTATTTCTAACGCAAAACCAATATGAGGTTCAGAATTCACATATGGCAAAGTGGTTGTGATGTAAAACTTTTTCTTTTTACTAAACATAAGGTATAATACACAATTATATAATTTTAACACTTTTTTACTGATTAGTCATGATTTTAACAGCGCATTTGCTTTTAGGAGCTGCCGTTGCTTCACAAATAAAATATTTGCCCTTAGCATTACTAATGGCTTTTTTGAGCCACTATCTTATAGATTTAATTCCTCATATTGAATACTCTATTGATAATATTTCAAAAAAGCAATGGCAAAAGTCGGCCCCCGATATTTTAAGAGTGATTTTGGATTTTTTATTTGGCATACTATTAATTTTAATATTTTCAAATAATTATCCTATAATTTATATGGGAGCCCTTATTGCCTTAATACCCGATAGCTTAACTATTATAAGCTCTATTTTACCAAATAAAATTTTATCAAAACACGATCAATTTCATAGAAATAAAATACATTTTTTAAAATATAAAAAAATCCCCGTTTTTTGGAGAATTTTAAGTCAACTTTTAGTAGTTATTACCTCTATTATTTTACTAATCCATTAATTCACCTTCTCGTCTTTTTTCTAAAAATTCTTTTAAAAATTCATAAACAATGCCAAAAACTGGCACAGCGAAAATTGTTCCTAAAAATCCAAAAATTTGAGACCCCACAAGCAAAGCTAATAAAACCAATACTGGCGGTAAATCAATCATTCTTTTCATTAATATAGGAGTTAAAAGATTATTTTCTATTAACTGAATCAGTAGAAAAGCAGTTAGAACATAAAATAATACAAACCAAGAAGTTGAAAAAGAAGCAACAAAAACAATAAGCAACATACTTGTTATCCATGGGCCTATGTAAGGAACAAAATTTAAAATTCCAGCCAATAAAGCAAGAATAAAGGCGTATTTAACTTCAAATATATAAAACACAATAAAAGAAGCTACTCCCACAAAAAGGCAAGCTAAAATTCTTGCTCCAAACCAGCCAGCAACTTTGCTTTGAGCTCTCTTAAAAAGAGTTATTATATATGCTTCATATTTTTTAGGAGCTAATAATATTAAAACTTTTTCTACACCTTTTTCTTCCAAAGAAAGGAAAAAAGCAATTGTTAAAATAAAAACAGTTGAAGCAAGTCCGCCAAAAAATGCTAAAAGAGCGCTTATAACACTTTTAGAACTCTTTTCTAAGTTCCCAGTTAAAACATTGGCAACCTCTCCAAATCCCTCCGCAACATCAAAGCCAAGCTGTTTTAAAATAGGACTGATACGTTCAAAATAATCGGGTAAAGATTGAGAAAAATTCTTGATTTCATAAACAAAAATAGGAGCTGTCAAATAAATTAAAAATCCTAAAAAACCAAAAATAGATAAATAAATCAAAAATATTGCAATAATTTTAGGAATATAAATTTTTCTTAAAAAGTTAACAGCTGGCTGAAGTAAAATAGAAATTACAAGGGCAAAAAAGAACCAGATTGCAATATCTCTGGCAAGGTAAATAACATAAAAAATAAAAGTGGCTATAAAAATTTTAATAATTGTTTCCCAAGAAACATCTAAAGTTTTTTCTGACATATTTATTTTATTGGACTTACTAAATCTTCAATAAACGTTGAAGTTTTTCTTTTTCTTTAAAGGGCCCTATTACGGCCAAGTTAAGATTTCTTGATAAAAATATATTCTCGGCTACTCTTTTTATATCATTTATAGAAACTTTGTCAATATTCTTAAATTTTTCTTCCAAAGTTTGAATGTTTTTTTCTAATAATTCTTGAGATGCGTAAAAAGATGCCTGGCTATTTGATGACTCTAAAGATAATGTTGACATTCCTTTTAAATAATCTTTCGCTTTTTGAAGTTCTTTTTCTGTAATTTTTTTGTTTTTTAAATTTTTATACTCTTCTAAAATTAACTTGACTGATTTCTCTAAGTTTTTGTGGTCTATTCCTGCCTGAGTTACCAAGTACCCAGTGTCTGAAGTGGCGTCAATTGAAGTATGAATATAATAAGCCAAACCATGCCTTTCTCTAACTTTAATAAAAAGTCGAGAACTCATATTGCCACCTAAAATCACAGATAATAAAGATAAAGCATCTTTATCTGGATGAAATAAATCAAAAGCCCTTACTCCAAGACAAAAATGAGTTTGGTCTGTTTTTTTGAAATTCAAAACCATTTCTGGTTTTTCTTGTTTTTCTTTTGTTGCTATTTTTTCGTTGGCTTTTCTTATTTCTATATTTTTGAAATATTCTTCAACTTTATTTTTTATATTTTCTGAATCCACATTACCTGCAATGCAAACAACAGTATTGTAAGAAGAATAATGATTTTCATAATAATCTAAAACTTTTTTTCTATTAAAGCTTAAAATATTTTCTTTCTCTCCAATAATTCTCCAACCAGCCGGTTGGTCTCCATAAAGCAATCTTTCAAAAAGTTCTGAAACATAAGAAGTTGGCGTATCTAAATACATATTCATCTCTTCAATTACAACGCCTTTTTCTTTTTGCATTTCTTTTTGGTCAAACTTAGAGTTTAAAAACATATCAGAAATCCAATCTAATGCAATATCCAAATGTTTGTTATCTACTTTAGCCCAAAAACCAGTAACTTCTTTTGAGGTAAAAGCATTGTACTCTCCGCCAACCATATCTAAGGTTTCGGCTATTTGCAAGGTATTAGGCCTCTTTTTTGTGCCCTTAAAAAACATATGTTCTAAAAAATGCGAAATGCCATTTATTTCCTTGGTTTCATGCTTAGATCCTGTGCCAACTAATACTAAAACAGTTACGCTGTTAGCGCTTTTTATTGGAACCGTGATTAACCTTAAACCGCTTTTAAGTGTGGTTTTTTGAAATGTGTTATTCATGTTTTTTATTCAAAATATTTATCTGTTACTTTTTTATCAATTTTAAACGCTAATGCAACTTTCCATTTAATCCAAAATAAAAACATTCTTAAATAACCCTGTTTTTCGTATCTCCTCAAGGAAGTAATTACATGACAATTGTCTAAAAATTTATACACTGCCCCTATTTTAATGGCTCGTTTAATAAAGTTGTTAAGTTCGCCAATCCTCATATCTTGATTAAAACCATTTATCCTAAAAAAAACTTCTCTACTGCAAAAAATAAGAGCAATTGAACCTTTATAAAATTTTGTTCTATGGATAAAATTTTTAAAAGCAAAAAATATTTTAGCCCTTAATTTTTTATCTGATTTTTCATCTACTGTCACAGCGGAGCATACACCAACAACATTATTATTTGCATTAATAATAACTTCTTGAATCATATTATTAGAAATTTCGGTATCAGCGTCTAAAAATACAAAAATGTCTCCTGTTGCTATTTTGGCTCCTTCGTTTCTAGCGGCGCTTGGTCCAATTGCTTTTGGAAAGTTTAGAACTTTGGAAGTATAACGTTTTGAAATTTCAAAAGTTTTATCTTCAGACCCATTTACTACCACTATTATTTCCGGTAAGTGAGTTGCTGTATTTTTGATAGATTCAAGTGTTTTTTGTATAAATTTTTCTTCGTTATAGGCGGGAATTATAATTGAAATCTTTTGATTATTCATTTTTTAGAAATGTAATCAGTTCTTTTATTTTTATTCTTTCTTGTTTCATTGTGTCTCTGTATCTTACAGTGACATCATTATTCTCTAAAGTTTCAAAATCAACAGTTATGCAAAAAGGTGTTCCAATTTCGTCTTGGCTGTAATAACGTTTTCCAATATTACCCCTATCGTCAAAAATAACATTAAATTCTTTTTTTAGGTCGGCATATATTTCTTTCGCCTTTTGAACTAATTCTGGTTTATTCCTTAAAAGAGGAAACACCGCAACTTTGTAAGGAGCCAAATTTGGTTTTAATTTTAAAACTATTCTTTCTGATTCTTCCTTATATGCATCGCAAAGCACAGCTAAAACAGACCTATCTAAGCCAAAAGTTGGTTCTATAACATGAGGATAAAACTTTTCACCTGTTTCTTCGTTTTTGTATGGATCTTCTTTAAAGTGATTTTTTAAATCAAAATCTGTTCTATAGGCCAATCCATAAAGTTCTTTTCTGCCAAAAGGGAATTCATATTCAATATCAATTGTTTTTTTAGAATAATGAGCGCGCTCATTTTCAGGAACATCTAATTCATGAATATGACTTTTTTCCAAGCCAAGAACATCTGTCATCCAAATCCACATTTCTTTTTTCCAATTTTCAAAAGAATCTTTCCAATTTTTTTCTTCAACAAAATACTCAATTTCCATTTGTTCAAATTCGCGAGTTCTGAAAATAAAGTTTCCGGGAGTTATTTCATTGCGAAATGCTTTACCAACTTGAGCAATACCAAAAGGAATTTTTTTTCTTGAAGTTTCTAAAACATTTTTAAAATCCACAAACATTGCCTGAGCAGTTTCAGGCCTAAAAAATACTTCGTTTGCCTTCTCTTCTGCTGGTCCCAAAAATGTTTTTAACATTAAATTAAATTGCCTTGGCTCGCTAAGTACCCCGCCACAATCAGGACACTTTTTTGAATTAACATGGTCGGCCCTGAACCTTCTTTTGCATTTTTTACATTCAACTAATGGGTCAGAAAATTCTTTTAAATGACCTGAGGCTTCCCACACTTTTGGATTCATAATTAAAGCCGCGTCTATGCCAACCATATCGTCTCTTTGATGAACAAAACGCTTCCACCAAAGATTTTTTATATTGTTTTTTAACTCAACGCCTAGTGGACCATAATCAAAAGAGTTGGCTAACCCTCCATAAATTTCCGACCCAGGAAAAATAAATCCTCGCCTTTTACATAAAGAAACTATTTTTTCCATTAAATTATTTTCTATTTTTTTCTCTTTCATATCTTGAAATTTTATTTATTATTGAACTACTCCGCCACCAAAGCTACTTTGGTCATCTGGTAAACTAGTGTTTATTAGTGGGGTATTACCCTTGGCAATAGATCCGGTAAACTGGTCTTCTGCAGTAATATTTGCTTCACCAATAAGAGAAGCTGTTGCACCTCTTTGAGAAGCATCTGGAGTTAAAGAAACTTGAAAAGCAATTAAAGGAGCATTATTTAAAGTTCCCGTACCGGCTATAATTTGCTCTCCGCCAGAAACATTCCAAACTATTTCGCGACTATTGTTGTCAAATGAAAAATTTGGCAGTTCGGTATCTGGTAAAACCTTACCAGTTAATCTTACATTTTGAGGTAAAACTGCTCTGATTTTTGCGTTTTTAACATCATTAAAATAATTCTTAAGCTCCCAAGTTACAGTATAAGTTGTTGGAGTGCCAACAGTTGGAGGAATAGGACCTGAATTTACAATTGTATCTTTTGTTGAATAATATCCTTTTTGTAAAACTTCTAATTTTGAATTAACTTTTGTTTGAAACTCATTAACAATTTGAGAAATATCAACTTTATTTTTTATTATCGTATTGTTTTTTTCTGAATCCGACTGTGTCCAGTTATCTTTTAGTTGAACATCAAACTCAACTTTGCCTTCTTGTTGAGGAGCCAAATATCTTAATTCTGGCACTTGTTTGTAGTCCCAAGCGATTAATCTATCGTTTGCCCTAACTTCGCCAGCTTGTGATTTAATGCTTTGCATATCTATTGCCTGACCGTCTAATTTGGTTAATAAAAATAAATCATTAAAGGGGGTAGACCCAATATTTCTAAAGAAAATTTCATAATGCAGTTTCTCTCCAGGAGAAGCAACATAATTTGGATAACCATTAATTCGTTGAGATATAAAAACTAAAGGTTCAACAACAGATACCTCCTTACTTGTATCTTTTATTAAAACAAATTCCCCATCTTGCCACATTCCAAGGTGAGCGCCAAAGCTCAAGGCGCTTCCTGGGTCACCTGTGACTCTTCCGCTAACTGTTATTCTACCACCTTGCGCTTTATTTAAGGTTGGTATTTTCCATTCAGATTTGTCTAAAGACAAAGGCACCGAACTTTCTAACTGAAAACCAGCTATAGAGTCAATTTTTATGCTAAGGTTCTCTAATGGGTAATCTACATTAGAAAAATAATTAAGAGAATATTGTATTTCCTTGCCCCTTTCTGCTTTTGAAGGCAAGTCAAAATCGAATGTTATGGGCACAGAATTAATTTTTGTGCTGAAAGTTGTGTAGGACTCAAAGCGAACTGTTAGATTTTTAGGCATATAAGAAAGCCATGCCTTGGCTAATTCTAAATTATTTTCACTGCCCAAAAGCCGTGTTTTAAATTTTACAACATCTTCATCTCCCGGATAAATATCTTTTAAATCTTGCGTGAACCTTTTTTTGCCATCTTCGGTTAAAGAATGTTCGGGAATTTCAAAAATAAGCCTTGGCTCTTGTAAAACAGAGTTGCCATTATTTTTATATTTAACTGTATATTCTATTTCATCACCCATTTTAATTTCTTCTTTCCCTAAAATTTCTAATTTTAAAACTTCTCTTGAAAAAATATTATTACGGTAAAGCCAAAAGCCAAAAAAACCTCCAAGAATAACAAGCAATGTTATAAATATAAAAATTATCTTTTGATTCATGTTATTAAACTTATTAAATTATATTTTTAAAAGAATGGCTAGATAAAATATGGTTGTAATAATTATCAGATATTTCATAAAATAAATTTTCTGAAAAGGTATCTATTTTCAATTTTGATAAAATTTTCCAATCTTTTCTTAAAATTAATCTTAATATTTTAACAATATCTGAATTAATTTTTTTTACCTCTATATTTGAATATAAACAATTTTGACAAATAACTCCACCATCTTGATTAGAAAAATAAAGATTATCTGGATTTAATTTTAATCTACATATTACACATATTTTTATTTCTGGATGATACCCTATTGTAGATAAAAAATTCCAAAGGAAATAATAATAAATTAATTGTATAATAGGTGGCTGTAATTTATTATTACTTAGTTTGTTAAGTGTTTCGTTGAGCAAAATAAAAATATCTTCATCTTTTTCTTGCCCCCGAATAAAGCTATCTAAAACTTCTCCTATTTGGTAACTAATTTTTAATTTATTGGGGTTTTGTATTATATTACTAAACTTCTCTATTGCAATTGTGTCGGTAAGAGTTTTACGATTTTTACCCTGGATAAATTCAATTTCCGATAAAGAAAAAATTTCTATTCCACTCCTTAATTTTGAGGTTATTTTTCTTATTGCGCGAGCTACTATTTCTAATCTTCCGAATTCATAGGTAAAAACCGAAAAAACTCTGTCTGCCTCAGATATGTCTTTTTTTTTAAAAATAATTCCTTGTGTTTTATAATAAATAGCCATATTATACTTTCCCTATCTTTAACAATAATTTTTGCTGGTCAATTTCTATTTCTTCTTCTGCGTCAAATTCTAACCCTGGAATTTCTTTAAAGTAAAAATCTTTGGCGTTAGTTTCTTTTAATAAAAGTTCTTTATTTTTATCTAAAATTTTATTCATCCCAGAATTAACAAAAAATAAAACTGAAATTTTGTTTTCTGGTCTTAAACCAATTTTTTTCCTCATGCCTTGAATACATCTAATTATATCTCTTATTATTCCTTCTTCTTTAAGTTCTTGTGTAATTTTTGTATCAAGTTCTATATTATTTTTAATTTTGGTATCAAAAATAATTTTTTTTGTATTAACTTCGTCTTTGATTAATTCTAATATTTCTTTTTCACCTTCAATTTTCAATTTATTATTTTTTATTTTAATTGAAGCAATTGGCTGTCTAACTTTTATTCCTTTTTCTGACCTTTCTGCTAAAGCTTCGTTAACAATGCTACGAGCTTGTGCCATTTTACCTTCAAGCTCTAAATCCGCATAACCTTCTTCTTTTAATTGAGGCCAATCACACAAGTGAATTGATTCTGGCATATTATTTGTTTTTAAGTTCTGATACATTTCTTCTGCAAAAAAAGGCATTATAGGGCTTATTATTTTTGCAAGATTTAAAAGCACATAGTAAAAAGCAGACATTGCCTCTAATCTATCTTGGCTATCATTGTGAAATCTTTTTCTTGATCTTCTAACATACCATAAAGATAAATCATTTATAAAAAAGTTCTCTATAGCCAAAACTACTTTGGCAACATCATATTTTTCAAGGTTAAATTCTGATGCGCTAATTAAGTGGTCCATTTTTGATAGAATCCATTTATCTAAAACATTCTTTGGAGATGGATTTAAATCTATATTTAAAAACTCTTCTTTTTTAACATAGGTGGTAAAAAAAGTATAAACATTGTAAAGAGTTAACAATTTTCTTTTTACTTCGTCTATTACATTATAACCAAAATTTACATTTTCAGCAGGATTTGACCTCATATAAAACCAGCGAATTGGGTCGGCGCCAACTTTTTGAACCGCATCGTCAAACCAAATAGCATTACCTTTTGATTTATGCATTTCCTCGCCTTTTTCATCTTTCACTAAAGCATAACCAAAAATTGTTTTTATAGGTTTTGTGTTTTCAAGCACTGCCGACATTACCAGTAAAGAATAAAACCAATTTTTAAACTGGCCAGGAAATGATTCAGAAACCAATTCTGCAGGAAACCACTTTTTCCAATACGACTTATTTTCAATGTATTTCATTGTTGAAAATGAAACTATTCCAGCATCCAACCATGGGTTTCCTACGTCTTTAATTCGTGAAACTGTTTTTTTACATTTTTTGCATTGTATTTTTACATTATCTACCCATGGCCTGTGTGGAGAATTTCCCGCAAAGTTTTCCCAACCTTCAACTGCTCTTTTTTGTAATTCTTCTTTTGAACCAATAACTTCAAAACTTCCGCATTCACACTCAAAAATAGGCAAAGTTAAGCCCCAATATCTTTTTTTTGAAATTAGCCAGTCATGCATATTTTTTAACCAGTCCAATTCTCTTTCTTTTCCAAAAGCGGGAATCCAATTAATTTCTTTTGTAATTTTTTCCAATGGTTTTCGCAATTTATCCATAGAAATATACCATTCGTCTACCACCCTCCAAACCAATTCTGTTTTACATCTCCAACAAGTAGGATATTTGTGTTTGTAAGGTAAAATTTTAAAAACCCAATTTTTACCATTAGCATCTTGCTCAACTAAATAATCCAAAATTATTTTTGGATTACTTTTAGCATTTTTCCCTGAAAATTCTCCTAACCCTTCCATATAAACTGCGTCTTCGCCTATTACTTCTATCAGTGGTAAACCCAATTTTTTACCAAGCTGAAAATCTTCTTGGCCGGCAGAAACCGCTGTGTGCACAAGCCCAGTGCCATCTTCGGTGGTAATTGGTAAAATTCTGCTATTTGTGGCAACAACAGTATGAAACAAATCTAGTTTACTCTGAGCGGAGCGAAGAGCAACTTCTTTAACCCTTGGCAAATCATCAAATGCAAAAGAGTACTTTAGTCCAACTAATTTTTTTCCTTTTACTGTTTTAACTATTTTGTAATCCCCAGTAAAAACTTTTTGCACTAAATTTTTTGCAATCCAAAATTTAAAACCCTTATCATTCTCAACCAAAGAGTAGTCAATATTTTTATCTACAGCTACCGCAATATTGGCTGTCAATGTCCACGGAGTTGTAGTCCACACCAAAAGATATTCATTTTTTTGACCTAAAATTGGCAATGAAAAATAGATTGAATCATGCACAATTTCTTTGTATTCTTCTGTTAAAATTTCGTGCTGGCTAATTGCTGTTCCACATCTTGGGCACCAAGCAACCGAATCTCTTCCTTTATATAAATAACCTTTCTGCCAACATTTTTTTAAAAAGTGCCAAATAGCATAATTATTTTCGTCCGACATTGTATAGTACGAATTTTCCCAGTCCATCCATTGACCCAATCTTATTGACTGTTGTGTTTGTATAGCTGAATATTTTTTAACTCTTTCTTTACACTTTTCCACAAACTGGGCAATTCCGTATTTTTCAATATCTTTTTTACTTTTAAAACCGAGTTCCTTTTCTACTTCAACTTCAACCCACAAACCCTGGCAGTCAAAACCGTTTTGATACCTTTGGTCAAACCCTTGCATCGCCTTATATCTTTGAAATAAGTCCTTATAAGTTCTGCCCCAGGCATGATGCACGCCCATTTGGTTATTTGCAGTAATAGGGCCATCTAAAAATGACCAAGGTTTTTTACCATCTTTTTTTTCACGAAGTTTATCAAAAATCTTGTTATCAGCCCAAAACTTTAAAATTTTATCTTCATTATCTGGAAAATTATAACTCATATATTTAAAAATTATTTTTTATCTTCACCTCCTGATTTAA